>ERZ1034878.1013-NODE-1013-length-11213-cov-12.206847_pt1 | contig 11213 bp, 10 predicted proteins | sample MGYA00520593_ERZ1034878 | MGnify/ENA primary metagenome ERZ1034878 (study PRJEB33766, sample SAMN09781724) | gut metagenome | biome: gut microbiome | host: Homo sapiens | place: Madagascar | study: EMG produced TPA metagenomics assembly of the PRJNA485056 data...
TTTCCTTCAAGATAGATTTTTTTGAGTAAATATAGACCAAGGTTGTCTTTCCCGTTTTTGAACAGGGATTTGTCCTCTTGTTTCATTAATTCAATTTCTGCAATAACACCTGTTCTTGCTTTTTTGCCTGAAACGTCTTTGAGGTTTTCGAATAGGGGCTCGTCAGGGAACAATATTTTGACATCTTCTAATGTATCTGCATATTTTAGATCTCCAAAAACAATTTTCATCATCTGAGCTGGAGGAATATTTTGACGATCTTCATAGTCATCAAACAGATAATTTTTCATTGTATCAGGCATTCCATTTCTGTTGAACGATTGCTCATAAAAGTTTGCCGGAGTTCTGAAAAGCCTTGCCGTAAAATTTAAGTTATAATCTTGATAAGCGATTGGATTATATGAATAATTTATGTTTTGTTGTTGTTTTGATTGCTTTTTATTATTAATTTGTTTTGTCGTGTTTGTAAATAATGTTGGGCTAATTTGTGTGATTTTCATAAAAATAATCCTTTCAGCTTAACTCTTGTACTATTTTAAAACTAAACAAAAAATTTTTTGCCTTTAATTAATATAAATTAACAAAAAGTATTTTTTGTGTTAGACTATAGAAAGACTGGAGGAAGAGAAAATGTGCGATGTTATAACTATTGGAAGTGCAACGATGGACGTATTTGTTGAAAGTGATGATGCAAATATCGTTTCTGTATATACAAAAAATAAAAAATCAGAATTTATGAGTTACCCTTATGGAGCAAAAGTTGAAATTTCAGATTTTGATTCGCAAGTTGGCGGTGGCGGAGTTAATACTGCAGTAAACTTTGCAAATCTTGGTTTTAAAACAAGTGCAATCTTTAAAATTGGTGACGATATTTATTCAGAAGGGATTTTAGAATCTTTTAAAAATAAAAATGTTGATCTTTCAAATATTGCTCAAGATAAAAGTTTAAGTACTGGATTTTCAATTATTTTGGTTAGTTTTCAAGGTGATAGAACAGTTCTTGCGCATCGTGGTGCTAACGCAAAAATTAAAAAATCTGATATTAATTTTGATGCGATAAAAAATGCTAAACTTCTTTATATTGCACCGATGAATGGCGATAGTACAAAGATTTTGGACGATATCGCAAATTTTGCAAACGAAAACAATGTCTATGTCTGCTTTAATGCCGGTTCTTCTAGTATTAAGCGTGGTTTTAATTACATTAAAAAAATCTTAGCAAACGCAAATATCGTTGTAATGAATAAAGAAGAAGCATCTATGGCAACACAAATTCAAGTTCGTCCGGATACTCGAGATGAAAAATTTTCAGAGGAACTTATTCACCCTGATGTAAAAGAAATGTTTAAAAAACTTAAAGTTAGAGATTATCAAATTATTGTAATTACAGATGGTGGAAAAGGTGCTTATGCATACGACGGTGAACATTATTACTACTGCCCTTGTTTTGAAGGTCCTGTTGTTTCAACACTTGGAGCAGGAGATGCATTTGCTTCGACTTTCTGTGGAGCACTTGGCAGAACAGATAATAATATCGGTAAAGCTTTAATGTATGCTTCTGTAAACTCATCAGGTGTAGTGTCAAAATTTGGTGCAACGCAAGGACTTTTGACTTTTGAACAAATTGAAGAAAGACTAGCTGACAAACCTGATTTTAAATACATAGTTGCAGATTAATTAAAAATTAAGTATAATATTTGTAATAAGAAGGAGAAAATTATGGGTTACAAAATATTAGCTAAAAAAGAATTATGCCCAAATCAATATGAAATAACTGTTGATGCGCCTTATGTTGTTCGAAACGCTAAAGCAGGGCAGTTTATTATATTTAGAGCCGATGCTGACAGTGAAAGAGTGCCTTTGACAATCGCTGATGTTGATAAAGAAAAAGGTGAATTGACTCTTGTGTTTATGGCTGTCGGATATTCGACAAAAAGACTTGCCGAATTGAATGTCGGAGATGAAATCCATGACGTTGTTGGACCTCTCGGTCAGCCTACTCATATTAAAAAGTATGGTACTGTTGTTTGTCTCGCAGGTGGTTATGGTGCTGCTCCATGTTATTTGATTGCAAAAGCTTTTAAAGATGCCGGTAATAAAGTTTACATGATTATGGGTGCTAGAAACAAGGATTTAATTTTCTGGCAAGATAAGATGAAGAACGCTTGTACCGAACTATTTATCACAACAGATGATGGAACTTTGGGTGAAAAGGGTTTTGTAACTCAGGTTTTGGAAAGAATTATGGGACAAGAAAAAGTCGATTATGCAATTGCCGTCGGTCCTATGCCAATGATGAGAGCTGTGGCTAATTTAACTCGTGATAAAGGGATTTATACTGAAGCAAGTATGAACCCTATCATGGTTGATGGTACAGGTATGTGCGGAGCTTGCCGTGTTACAGTCGGTGGTGAAACGAAATTTGCTTGTGTTGATGGTCCGGATTTTGATGCTCATAAAATCGATTTTGATGAAGTGATCAACCGAACTAAAATTTATAAAGATCAAGAGAAAAAACGTTGCGAAAACTGTAATTTGTTAAAACAAACAGTTAAATAAGGAGAAATTATGCCAAAAGATATACCATATTGTCCATTGATGTCAGCAGGTTCTGATATTGATAAGGTTTGTACACAAGAAAGTTGTGCTTGGTATTTACCAAGTATCAAAAAATGTTCTGTCTATATGTTAGCATACAATGCTTTGCTAGAAACTAATGCAAGGCAAAAAGCTCAACGTAAATAAGGTTATTGATGAAAATATTAGTTTGTATAAAACAAGTCCCTGATACTACAGATATCAAGTGGACTGAAAATAATACTATCCAAAGGGAAGGTGTCGAAAGTGTCATCAACCCTTTTGATGTCTATGCGATAGAAGCTGCTATTAAAATAAAAAAAGAGCTTCCAGATGTTGAAATTACAACACTGACAATGGGACCAAGTCAGGCTGAAACGATTTTGAGAAAAGCGATTTCTGTCGGTTGTGATAATGGAGTTTTACTTTGTGACAAAAAATTTGCCGGTGCTGATACTTATGCAACAGCAAAAACAATTTCATCTGCAATTAAATCCAAATTTTCGGATTTTGATTTGATAATTTGTGGACAATTTGCTGTTGATGGTGATACCGCACAAACCGGTTCAGGAATTGCAACGCAGCTTGATATTCCACAAGTAACATATACCAAAAATATAGATAGAATTGAGGTAAATTCCTTGTATGCCGCTCGAGAGTTGGAAGATGGTATCGAGACTGTAAAAGTTAATTTTCCTGCTTTAATTTGCATGTTGAAAGGTGATTTTGAGCCAACGAGAGCCAAAATTGGTGGAATTATAAAAGCTCAAAACGCAAAAATTGAAAATTTGTCGCTGGAAGATATCGGTTTGTTACCTGAAAATGTCGGAATAAAAGGCTCTCCAACATTTGTAAGTAAAGCTTTCAGACCTATCAAAAAACGCTCTGAATGCGTGATTTTATCAGATATAAATGAGTTGGCAGACGAAATTAAAGATTTGAGAGGAGCTATTGATGAGTCATAATATTTTGTTGTATGCAGAAGTTACGGCAGATGGATATCTTCACACTGTTCTTTTTGAACTTGCAAATAAGGCTCAGACTTTGGCTAAACAATTAGGAGGAGCGAGCGTTTCTGCCTTACTAATTGCTAAAAAAGGTGCTGCAGAGGTTTATAAAGAAGCTTTCAAAAACTCTGGTTTTGACAAGGTTTATATCGCAGAAAACGACAGATTTACTCATTATTCCAATGAGTTGTTTTCAAAAGTTGCATTGGATATTATTAATGAAATTCAACCTGAGATTATTTTGATAGGAGCTACAACTCAAGGACGTGATTTGGCTCCAAGATTGGCGTCCTTGTTACATACCGGATTGACGGCTGATTGTATTGAATTAGAAATTAACGAAAAAGGAAAGCTTGCTGCAACTCGTCCGACTTTTGGCGGTCAATTAATGGCAACGATTTTATGTAAAACTTTGCCTCAAATGGCGACTGTTAGACCAAAAGTTTTTAAACCTGCTGCTGAAAATATTGTCAAAAATACCGAATTTATTTATAAAGAGCCTGAAATCTCTAACATTCAACGAAAAGTTGAGTTTGTTGATTTTGTAAAAAGTATGAAATCAGCAATTAATGAGCTTGATAGTGCAAATATTATCGTGGCAGGTGGCAAGGGAATGAAAAATTCTGATGGATTTGAACTTTTGAAAAAATTTGCTGACACCATTGGTGGCTCTATTGCAGCCAGTCGTGGTGCGGTTGATATGGGGCTTGCATCAGTTGATGTTCAAGTCGGTCAAACCGGAAAAACAGTTACTCCAAAACTTTACATCGCTTGTGGAATTTCCGGGGCAATACAGCATATTGTCGGAATGCAGGATAGTGATAAAATTATTGCAATAAATAAAGATTCTAATGCTCCGATTTTTGAACATTCTGATTTTGGGCTGATTGGAGATGTTTTTGAAGTTTTACCCAAGTTAATCGATACTTTAAGTTAGGCACTTAGCTCATTTTGGGGAAAATGTCTTCAATAAATTCTTTGTAATTATCAGCATCAAAAAATCCGACTGAAAATTCTGCGATATTTTCTCCTAACTGTTGAGCTTCCGCAACTTCAATTGGCGGTCCCGCCGGTGTTGAACGGGAAGGGTTGTGTGGGTTTGAAATTATGCCTGTGCTGCGTAACAATGTTACTAATAAGGATTTGTTGTTGACTTCGTATTCTGTTAATCCTTGAGTTATGATGCCAAAACCTTGTGCTCCAACATATCTTTGCATTGGGGCAAAGTTTGTTGCGACTTCAATCCCTTTCGTTTTTGGAAGATTTTTTCGAATATCATAACTTGGATCAAATTCTCGCTTGATAATAGTGTTCATATCTTCTGAATATGTTTCTGTAATCGGTTTTTTTAGTGTAAATCGAACTTGCCATAGGCGGTTTTTTAATTTGTTATCCCAGACAATTTTGAAATTTACAAGTTTTGAAAAATCAGCTTGAATATCAAAAAAGCTGGTTTTTATAATATTGTTTTTATAAGAGTAAACCTCTGCAACTTCACCCAAATCATCTTCAACAGCTCCAAAGTTGTACGTGTCACCTTCGTCTTTATATCGAATAAATTCGACTTGGACTCTATTTTTGTTATTATCAGTTACGAAAATCTTACTGTTTTTAACTTCAAGATAGACGTGTTTTTCCATTGCTGGTGCGTGTTTCAGCGTGTAAATTGTTTTGAAATCTTCTGTAATCGGAATTTTTTGAGTGTCATAAAGAATTGAATTTTCAACCCCAAAATGCTTTGAAATCACCTTGTATTCGGGCAAAAGTTCGGGACTTTGCATTACAGGCGTTTTGAAATTATGTTCAAGCCTCAATTCTTCAATAATTGTGTTTGCAACTTGAATAATCTTTTCATAGCGAGTAATATTTTCTCTATGAACTAAATCTGTTGAACAGCCACAAATTCCGTCGTGTGCTTGGTTTTTCAACAATAGCTTATATGCATATTCGATTGCAGAATTGTATTTTGAACCATATTTTTGTTGCAATTTGTTTGCTTGCTCTAAAAGATACGTACATTTTACATTGTATTGTTTCAACTTTGTTCTGGCAGAGTAAGAGCCTTGCAAGATAAAGGTTTTACTGTTGTCTCGCAGTTCATTATTCCATTCAAATTGTGAAAAATTATCTTTTACAAGTTCAAAATATTCAAATGGATTTGAGAGTTTGATTTCGTAATCTTTTAACAATTTGTTTACTTGCTCAATTTGTTCTGAAATATCACATTCCACAGCCAAATGGTCGGCACCGATAGGTAAAAGTAAATATTTACCTGATTTTTCTGCTATTTTATCAAGGTTTCCTTTAAGCCATTCTGCTTTTTGTTCAATAGTCATTTGTGCAGAGAAAATATCCATAAAATAGCCTCTGATAAGGTTTACAGTGTCAATTCCGCGAAACTTGAATTCAGATGGGATATCGCCGCAACCACGCCAAACCACACATTTATCAATTCCATATTGTTTGAAGATTTTAGGGATATTTTGACTATGCCCAAATGTGTCAGCAAGATAGCCGATAAAATCTGTACAACCGAAATTTTTTGATATTTTCATACCTATTTCAAGGTTTTTTCCAAAAGCAGTTCTATCTGTCAAAAACTCGTCTACGAGAGTAAAACAAGGTCCAATAAAAAGTTTTTTCGCCTCAATAAAATCTCGTATTTGTTGCTCTTTTTCAGGTCTAAGCTCCAAATAATCAAGCAAAGCACTAACTTGCCCGTCAAAATAAAATGATGGAATTTTACCCTGCTCTAATAAGTCTAAAACATTGTCAAAGACTCTCAAAAGCCTAAGTCTGAACACTTCAAACTCTCTATACCATTCTCTGTCCCAGTGGGTATGTAAGTACGCAATAACTGTTTTTTTCATAATCTTCATTTTGACATATTTCATATAAAAAGGCAAAATATTAACAATTCCATCAAATTTTCAAGGAATTCAATTTGTTTGTACTATAATTGAATTGTAAAGATTAGGATATGAAATTATGAATTACCTCAATAATAAATACGATATAATTGTAGTTGGAGCGGGTCATGCCGGCTGTGAAGCTGCGATTTCTTGCGCAAAACTGGGTGCAAAAGTTTTACTTGCAACTTTGAATGTTGAGCATATTGCGCTTATGCCCTGTAATCCGGCAATTGGTGGTCCTGCGAAATCGACTTTAGTTAGAGAAATTGATGCACTGGGTGGTGTTATGGGGGAAGTTGCAGATGCAACTTATATCCAGATGAAAATGTTGAATTCCTCAAAAGGCCCGGCTGTTCGAGCTTTGCGTGCACAATCTGATAAACGCCAATATATGGATTATATGCGTAATATCATTGAGAATAATGAAAATATTTACGTAAGACAGGCTTGTATTACGGATTTGTTGGTTGAAAACGATAGAATTGTTGGTGCAGTTGATGAATTTGGAATTGAATATTCGGCAGGTGCTGTTGTTTTAACAACCGGAACATCTCTAAACGGTAGAATTTTTGTAGGGCTTCGTTCTTATAGTGCCGGTAGACTAGGAGAAAAGGCTGCTTATGGCTTGTCGGAATCATTAATGAAACATGGAATTAACATCAAAAAGCTAAAAACAGGTACTCCGCCTCGTGTTGACAAGCGAACAATTGATTATTCAAAAATGGACTTGCAACCCGGTGATGAAACTCTTCATTTTTATTCATTTAAACCGAATAGACCAGTTCGTCCGCAATATCCTTGCTATTTAACAAGAACAAACGAGGAAACTCATAAAATTATTCGAGAGAATTTAGATAAATCTCCAATGTTTCAGGGGTTAATTCAAGGTGTCGGACCTCGTTATTGTCCATCAATTGAGGATAAAGTTGTTAGATTTAGCGAAAATCCTTCACACCACATATTTATTGAACCGGAAGGTTTAGGAACTTATGAAGTTTATATTCAGGGATTTTCAAGCAGTTTGCCGGCTGATGTTCAGGTTAAGATGCTTAGAACACTTCCTGGCTTAGAAAAAGCACATGTAATAAAACCTGCTTATGCAGTGGAATACGACTATGTTCCTGCTGTACAAACTACTCACTCTTTAATGTCTAAAAAAATTAAAGGCTTGTTCTTTGGCGGTCAAATCAATGGGACAAGCGGTTATGAGGAAGCTGCTGCTCAAGGGCTTATCGCCGGAATTAATGCTTATAATTACTTGAATAATACTGAGCTTTTGGAATTATCACGCAGTTCTTCGTATATCGGAACTTTAATTGATGATTTGGTTACAAAAGATATTCAAGATCCTTACAGAATGTTGACTTCACGTTCTGAATACAGGTTATTATTAAGACAAGATAACGCAGATGCTAGACTTACACCTATCGGTAAAAAAGTTGGGTTAATTGATGATACTCAGTACAAAGTCTTTACAGATAAGCAAGAGGCTATTGAGCGAGAAATGGCAAGGATTAAGGACGCAAAAATTTCTGCAACGGAAGAAGTTAATCGTGTTTTAGCAAAAGTTGGTCAAAGTTTGGATAGAGGTATAAAAATTGCGGAACTTTTGAAACGTCCGGATATTGACTACAATATTATTAAAGCACTTGATGCAGAAACTCGTGATTTGGATATTCCGTTTGATGTTGCAGAACAAGTAGAGATTTTGACAAAATATGATGGCTATTTGAAACGTCAAGAGCAACAAGTCAAAGAGGCAGGGAAGTTGGATAAATTCAAAATCCCAGATGACATTGATTATTCAAAAATAGAACATATTTCATCTGAAACAAAAGACAAATTAATCAAAATCAGACCTAAAACACTTGCACAAGCATCAAGAATTGGTGGGGTAAAACCTGCAGATATTTCAATTTTGATGGTAATGCTTGAACGGCATCAGGTTGCAAGGTTGTAGTTTTAAAATTTTCTAAATTTCTACAATGGCGTTAAGCTTTTTTCTTATCGCCTTTTTTAGTGTATGATATTTCGTTATTTTTTAAAACTCTTTCAAAAGCATCGTCTTTATAATCTTTTACGTTTATGTCAACTTGTTCATAAAGCCCGGAATTTCTAATTTTCATAAATGTTGAGTTTGGAGAATTGATCCAAAAATTATTCATAAGGGCACCAAGTGTAAAAGCCTGAGTTCTAGTTTCTGCTGTACTTGTATCAACTGAATATGTACTTTTAAAAGAGATAGGAGAAATACGCATAATTAACACCAATTTAGATCTATAAAAATTCCCAGAGATGGATTCGAACCACCGTTGGAAGATCCAGAGTCTTCAGTCCTGCCGCTAGACGATCTGGGAATATCAACATGCATATTTTATTGCAAAAGCTAAAATAATGCAATAAATATTTTTCTATTTTGGAGAATATTAGAAGTTTTATGTTACAGCTACCCTGTAACGGGAACTCCGGACTACGATTTGAGTCTATTAATATTTATTTATGCTATAATTTTCAATGCAAACAGATTATGGAGGATTTGATGCTTAACCAATTTTCACGAACAGAATTGTTGATAGGTAAGGAAGGGATTGAAAAACTTGCAAAGTCAAGAGTTGCCGTATTTGGTATTGGCGGTGTTGGAAGCTATACTGTTGAAGCACTTGTAAGAAGTGGTTTAGGAACAATTGATATTATTGATGATGACAAAGTTTGCATTACAAACCTTAATAGACAACTTTATGCAACAAGAAAGACTGTTGGTAAATATAAAGTTGATGTTGCCAAAGAAAGAATTTTAGATATTAATCCTGATTGTGTTGTGAATACTCATCAAACTTTTTATACTCCGGAAACTGCAGATCAGTTTGATTTTAGTCAATATGATTATGTTGTTGATGCAATTGATACAGTTGTTGGAAAACTATCGCTTATTGAAAGTGCAAAAGCCTCTAATACACCAATTATTTGTGCAATGGGAGCAGGTAACAAAATTGATCCGACGAAATTTGAAGTTGCAGATATTTCCAAAACATCTGTTTGTCCGCTTGCAAAAGTTATTCGACAAGAACTTAAAAAACGCCGAATTAAAAAGGTAAAAGTAGTTTATTCAAAAGAATTACCAATCAAACCGAAAGAAGATATGTCAATCAGCTGCAAGCACCATTGTGTATGTCCACCAGGAACAAGAAAATGCACCGTTAAACATCAAATTCCAGGAAGTACCGCATTTGTTCCACCTGTTGTCGGAATGATTATTGCTGGTGAAGTTATTAAGGATTTGATTGGATAAAACAATATGTATTAATATCCTTTATTTAAATCTTCGTAAATATCAGATATATCCCATTTGATTTTTCCATTAGTCTTTGAACAATTAAATGATGAAGTCCATTTCCAATATGAAAGTACTCCGTTTCCTTTGTAATAGACAGAAACTTTTATGTTATTGCCATCTTTACTAACATGGACACTATTAAAGTGCTTTTTATTTGAGTCTTTGTGTCCACTAATATTTCTACTGTCATAAGTTAGAAGAATAGCTTGTAAGTCTTCTACTGTCCAATTTTTATTATGTTCTTTAATAAATTCTTCTGGTGCAGCATTCGCAAAAGTTGCTGCATTAATAGTTGTATTACCTCTTTTGTAAGTATAACTACCATTGCTATTTTTTATCATTTTAAATTTTGTGCCGTTAACTGTAACTTCTCTTGTATTATTCCCAGAGCTGTTTGTTGCAGCAGGAGTTGTTGTTTGTTTTCTTACAAACAAATCTAGTTTGTTTTTATTTACAATTTTGCCATTATTGTTAATTGCACCAGGGTTAGCATCAATTAACAATTTGTAGCTTGAACTTCCTTTTATTTCTGCATCAGATTTATTAGCCCAGTTAGGATATACAGCTTTCATAATATCAACTGCTGTTTTGCAATTTTTGTCAGCTATTTTATTTTTTAAATCATTTTGCAATTTGGCATAAGTTGTCCATTCCCAACCTTTGTTGAGTTTTCCACGTTTAAATTTACGTGTCGTTGTTGAGCTACCAGCTCCTTCTGTTGAATGTCTAACGGTATCAGTGCTATCATCAGAAGCACTGGCTTCCTCATTGGTTGCCTCAACTTCGTCAGTGTCTTGAACAGAAGCGGAGTCATCAACAGATATTACCGAATCACTGCTACCGGCACCCTCACTAGTTCCTTCACTAGTTCCTTCGTTAGTTGCTTCGCTAGTTCTTGCAGAGATTTTAGCTGTCAATTCAGCCATTGAAGATGCAGTGTATTCATTTCCTCCATTATTGTAGCGATAAATTACATTACCGCTTTCATCTAACAATAAACTATAACCTGCTGCTTGTGTAAAACCGATTTGATCTAATGTTCGACGAGTGGAAGTTAGTTTGTCCAAAGATTCAGTTGTTCCGGTTGTATCAGAAGCTCCGGCACCTTCAGATTTGCCAAAATTCCATAATGGTAACGTCTGCGCCATCATGGAATTAAACATCATCATTGCTGGCCAAATACTATTACTTGAACCATAATTACATCCACAGCCATTCATCATTGGCGGAGTGCAAGGAAAACCAAAGTTATTATTTATGCGTATATTTGAGCCAGAATTACCCCAAAAGGTTCTTGGACCGTGCAAATAAGTGTAGAATGTTTCGCCAGCCATAATATATGTCCTCTATTTTATACTCTTATATATATAAAGTATATAATTG
>ERZ1034878.1019-NODE-1019-length-11174-cov-5.153161_pt1 | contig 11174 bp, 8 predicted proteins | sample MGYA00520593_ERZ1034878 | MGnify/ENA primary metagenome ERZ1034878 (study PRJEB33766, sample SAMN09781724) | gut metagenome | biome: gut microbiome | host: Homo sapiens | place: Madagascar | study: EMG produced TPA metagenomics assembly of the PRJNA485056 data...
ATGATGAAGTATCATTTTTACTTGCAAAATCGTATGAAAGAATAGGGCTAACTGCGGAAGCAAAAAAAATTCTTATGGGAATGCAAAGTTTAGGTTGTGAACGAAATTATTTGTTTGAACTTGCAAAAGTAAACTACTTTGAACAAAATTATCAAATAGCAACTTATATTTTGAAAAGAATTATTAGAGAAGAAAAATCTCCATTGTATTACAACCTTCTTGGACTTTGTTACTATCAAAGTGAAAATATGAATGATGCTTTAATATATTTTTCAAAAGCACTTGAATTGGACAAAACAAGTCCTGCTATCTATTATAATATGGCATCATGTTATAGTGTGACAGGAGATAAAGAATTAGCAAAACAATATATTGATGTTGCATCTGCGATAATACCGACTGATGCTAAAAGCTATGCTGATAAAACTATTATGTACCTAAAACTTTCTAAATATGACATGGCACTTGAAACAGTAAACGAAGGTATTTCAAACTTTGAAGATGACAAAAATTTGTATATTATTAAACTAAAAATATGTAAAGTTTTGGGAAATATGAATGAATATGAAAAAACAAGAAATGTTTTATATTCAAGGTTTGGCACGAAATGAAGAAAAATTTTATAAAAGGATTATTTGATAATATATTTGTAGTTTTTGTTGCGGTGGCATTATTTTTTGCTATAACTTCATCATCATCGGCAGATGAATTGTCTTTTGCTCAAATAAGTGATGCACACTACTCTCCTGACAAAGTTAATACCTCATATCGATTGAATGCAGAATCAAAATCGTTACTTGAAGATGCAATAACTCAAGTAAACTTGACACCACATATTGATTTTGTTGTATTTACAGGAGATATGATAAACAAACCTCGAAAAAATGATTTATTGGATTTTATAAAAATAGCTAATACTCTGAAAAAACCTTGGTATGCAGCATTTGGAAATCACGATATATCAATAGGAGGTTATTTATCAGAGAAAAAATATACTCAAATTTTGGGAGAGAATAATATGACTTTAAGTAAAATTAAAAGACCATATTATTCTTTCACGCCAAAGCGAGGATACAAAGTAATTATTCTTGATACGATTATTGATGATAGAATTACGGCAAATGGAGAGATTGATTCAGAACAAGTCAAATGGCTTGATAAAGAGCTTTCACGTTCTCAAAAAGATGTAGTGCTTATATTTTGTCATGTTCCTATAATAGAACCTTTTAAAAGCTCTGGACATAAGCTTAATAATGATGAGGAAGTTTTAAAAATTTTGTCAAAATATAAAAATCCGATAGGCGTGTTTTCTGGTCACTACCATACGACAAAAATAATACCAAAAGACAATATTCTATTTGTAAGTACTCCGTCATTGGTTTCTTATCCAAATGCATTCAGAATTGTTAAAGTATTAAAACATAAAGATAAGGTAGTTTTTGATGTTTCCTTCAAAGAAACAAACTTGAAAAATGTTCAACAAACTGCTAAACTTATGGTGTTTTCTGCATCAAAATACTATGGTGAAGATGATGATAGAAACCTAAAATATACTGTAAAAAGAAAATAAGGAAGATAAAAATGGAAGATTTTAAAGTAAAATTCAGAGGAGTTAGAGGTAGTTATCCTGTTGCTGATAAAAGATTTCTAAATTATGGTGGAAATACATCTTGTGTTGAGGTTAATGTTGGCGGTCATCTAATAATTTTGGATGCTGGAACAGGGTTAATTTCTTTGGGTAATGAACTTTTAAAGGATTATTTATCTTCTGGTACAGATATGTATAACAGAAAACCAGTACATGCAACTATTTTGTTAAGCCATATTCATCAAGACCACATCCAAGGTTTTACGTTTTTTAAACCAACTAATTTTTCATCAACAGTCATAAACGTTTTTGGTTCAGTAAATTATGGCGAAAGTTTAACAGATGAGTTGTCAAAAATTTTATTTAATAAGGCATTTCCTCTTGATTTAAAGGATATTGCTGCAAAACTTGAAATTCATAATGCAGAAGAAACAACTTGTATTGTTTTAGATGGAGATGAAACTCGTATAAGACGTATAGAAAAAGAAGATGATCTAAAACCAAAAGGAGAAGAGGTTATAATCTCTTATTATAAATCATATGCACACCCTCAAGATGGTGTTATGATATATAAAATAGCTTACAAAGATAAATCTCTTGTTTATGCAACTGATAAAGAAGGTTACATTGGTGGTGACAAAAAAATGTCAAAATTTGCAAGAGATTGCAACTTGTTGATTCACGATGCACAGTATACGACAGAAGATTATTTAAACCCTTGCTCTCCAAAGCAAGGCTATGGCCATTCTACATTTGAGATGGCTCTCGAAACTAAAAAACTTGCTAATGCTAAAAACCTTATAATGTACCATTTTGATCCGTCTTATGATGATGAAAAACTTGATATGATTTCACAATCATATCAATATGGTGATGTTTGTATGGCTCGTGAAGGTTTGGAAATATCTCTATGAAAAAGTTCTTTTTAGTGCTTTTATGTCTTATGTTTACAAGTAGTGTGTTCGCACTTGAGCCTAAACCAATTGATGCTGTAAGAAATGCAACACATCACAATAATTTAGGGCTGGAATGTTTAGCAGAAGGTTACTATGAAGCTGCAGTTGCTGAATTTCAACTTGCAATTGACCTTAATCCAACAAGTAAGGCTTCTGCAGTTTACTATAATAATTTAGGCGAAGCATATATGAATCTTCAGATGTTTGCGGAGGCTCAAGTATGTTTTGAAAACTCAATTAAACTGTCACCATTGCCATTTTCTTACTATAAAAACCTTGTGAGAGCATATAAATATCAAGGAATTCTAACACAAAAAATAAACGAGTTTACTCCTCTTGAAAGTAGAAATTCTTTGAACATGATTATATTGGGACTTTGTTATATTGAAAGAGGAGATTTGCGACGAGGAATCATTAAGCTTGATGAATTTTGTATGCAAGAACCAGATTTGATAACTACTTCTGGAGTGAAAAGATATTTGAAAGCTATTACGGAACAAGATTTTTAACTTAAACTTTTTCTAATTATTTTGAATGATTTTTTTATATATTGTATAAATTTTTTTATTTTTTTGCTATAATCGTCGTATGGATATTTTCAAAAGTTTCGAAATATTTTTAGCAGAACCATTGAGTGTTTTAAAGAACCACATCATACAGATTGTTGGACTTAATTCTGGTGCAGGTGCAAAGTCTGAAATTACTGTTGATATGATGAAAAACAAAACTCAATTGACTGTTTTTAATAGCGATAAAATGTACAATATTTTGAAAAGAGCCAATTCAAAACCTAAAAAAACAGAAATATCTCAAGACAGACACCAGCTTATAACAGAAATGTTTGCTTCAAAACCAGAAAAGAAAAAACCTGTCTTTGGAAGATTGACTTTGAGAGCGTAAATCATGGATTATATAAACGCAAAGTTTCTTGTAAGTGCTGAAAAGTTGAGCCAATGTCCATCATATTCGCTTAATGAGTATCCTCTTATAGGTCGTTCTAACGTTGGAAAATCTTCATTTATAAATGCGATATCAAACAATTCAAAACTCGCAAAAACATCTAATACTCCTGGAAAAACAAGACTTATAAATTTCTTTAATTTTTCGGACAAATTCATTATTGCAGATCTTCCAGGTTATGGTTATGCGAAAATTTCAAAAACAGCTCAGGAAAAATGGCAAAGATATTTAGAAGAATATTTGCTAAATCGTAAAGAAATAAAATCTTTGATTCAATTTATTGATGCAAGACACGATATTCAAAAAAATGATAAACAAATGAGAGAGTGGATAAACGCATACAATCTCCCTGTTGTTACTGTTGTTACAAAAATAGACAATGTGGCAAAGGGTAAAAGATTAAATGTTGTGAATGCTATAAAAAAAGAATTAGGTGGAGAGGTTTTTCCTTTTTCTGCTGTTGAAAAGAGATATAATAAAGAAATTCTCGATTTTTTATGTATTTAAATACATCAAATGTATGATGCAAAAGTCCTCTAAAAGTTTTAAATTGTGTTTAGGGTTTAATTTTTAGAGGGGTAAGGGATATGAGATTTATCAATGAAAAAGTGGATGAAGATAATTTTTTACCACAAACAGAAAGTATTTCTGAGTCTATAACTCAAAATTGGACACAGCAAGCACTTGAATGTTATGAATTGCATTGTGATTGTAGCCAATGCTCCGTAGCAAAAGGGAATTATTCTTTTGTTTGCCAAATGCCAAAAGTGTTAGATATCCTTATAAAAACTAATGGTATTCCTTCGGAATTGAAAAAAGCATCTTAATTTTGTAAATAATTATTCTCTTTACTTTTAAAATGTTTTTTAGTAACATTATATTGAGAGAGAGGATAGGAGAAATTATGTTTGAACGTTTTACTGAAAAAGCCATAAAAGTAATTATGTTGGCTCAGGAAGAAGCAAGAAGATTGGGACATAATTTTGTCGGTACAGAACAAGTATTGCTCGGTTTAATCGGCGAAGGTACAGGTATTGCTGCAAAAACTTTGAAATCTATGGGCGTTAACCTAAAAGATGCAAGAGTTGAAGTTGAAAAGATTATCGGAAGAGGATCAGGATTCGTTGCAGTAGAAATCCCTTTTACACCAAGAGCTAAAAGAGTTTTAGAATTGTCTTGGGATGAAGCAAGACAGCTCGGTCACAATTATATTGGTACTGAACATATTCTCTTGGGACTTATCAGAGAAGGCGAAGGAGTTGCAGCAAGAGTTCTTGAAAACTTGGGTGTTGACCTTAATAAGATTAGAAGCAACGTAATAAAGATGTTGGGAGATACTAAACCACAAACAGTTTCTTCTGGATCTTCAAGTTCATCTTCTCCAAAAGCAAAAACTCCAAGTCTTGATGAATTTGGTACAGATTTGACACTTGCGGCTCAAGAATTAAGACTTGACCCAGTTATCGGTAGAGAAAAAGAAATTGAACGTGTTATACAAATTCTTGCAAGAAGAACAAAAAACAATCCTGTATTATTAGGTGAACCTGGGGTTGGAAAAACTGCAGTTGCAGAAGGTCTTGCAATTAGAATAGTTAATGCCGAAGTTCCAGATATCCTTGAAGATAAAAAAATTATCCAACTTGATATGGGCTTGTTGGTTGCTGGTACTAAGTATAGAGGCGAATTTGAAGAACGTCTTAAAAAAATAATGGATGAAATCAGACAAGCAGGAAATGTTATTCTTGTAATTGATGAAATGCACACACTTATCGGTGCAGGCGCAGCAGAAGGCGCAATTGATGCTGCTAATATTTTGAAACCAGCACTTTCAAGAGGTGAAATTCAAGTTATTGGTGCTACAACACTTGATGAATACAGAAAGTATGTAGAAAAAGATCCTGCACTTGAAAGAAGATTTCAATCTGTAATTATTGAAGAACCTTCGATTGAAGAAACAATTCAAATCGTAAAAGGTCTTCGTCCTAAATACGAAGAACACCACAAACTTCACATTTCAGATGAAGCAATTGTTGCTGCAACAAAATTGTCAAGCAAATATATTACTGATAGATTTTTACCAGACAAGGCGATTGATGTATTAGATGAAGCAAGTTCAAAAGTTAGACTTCAAGTTAGCACATTGTCACCAGAAGGTAAGGAGCTTGATAAAGAATTGCGTGCTTTGATAAAAGATAAAGAAGATGCAATTAGAAATCAAGAGTTTGAAAGAGCATCACAATTGAGAGATGATGAAGCTGATTTGAAAGAAAAAATTAGAGAAGTTTCAAATAAATGTAGAGAAGAACAAGAAGCTAATAAGCCAACTGTAACAGAAGAAAATATTGCAGAGGTTATTTCTACAATGACAGGTGTTCCAGTTACTAAATTGACTGAAACAGAAGGCGAACGTTTATTGAAACTTGAAGAAATTTTACACCAAAGAGTTATTGGTCAGAATGATGCCGTTGTTGCTTTGTCAAAAGCGATAAGACGTGCAAGAGTTGGTTTGAAATCTCCAAACAGACCTATCGGAAGTTTCATCTTCTGTGGTCCTACCGGTGTTGGTAAAACTGAACTTGCCAAAGCACTTGCTGAAGCTATGTTTGGTGCAGAAGATAATATGATAAGAATCGACATGTCTGAATTTATGGAAAAACATTCTACATCAAAACTTATTGGTTCTCCTCCAGGATACGTTGGTTATGACGATGGGGGAAGTCTTGCAGAAGCAGTTCGTAAGAAACCTTACTCTGTAATTCTTTTTGATGAAATCGAAAAAGCTCACCCAGATGTGTTCAATATTATGCTTCAAATTCTTGATGATGGTAGATTGACGGATTCTAAAGGAAGACACATCAATTTCAAAAATACTGTAATTATCATGACATCAAATATTGGTGCAAGTATGATTGCAACTCAATCTAAACTTGGGTTCACTACTGCATCTGATGAAAAGAAAGATAAGTATGAAAAATTGAAAGATACCGTTAACGAAGAATTGAAGAAGGCATTCAGACCAGAATTCCTTAACAGAATTGACGATATCATTGTATTTGCTCACTTATCTAAAGAAGAAATTCGTGAAATCGTTGAATTGATGCTTAAAGATTTGTTCAAACGTTTAGGCGAAAGAGAACTAAAAGCAGTTGTAACAGATGAAGTTAAGGATTTCTTGGCAAAAGACGGTTATTCCGAAATCTATGGTGCAAGACCTTTAAGAAGATTGATTCAGAGAAAAATAGAAGATATTTTGGCTGAAGAAATTCTTACAAACAAGTACTTCCCAGGAGATACTATTGTTTTGAAAATGGATAAAGATAACGAAAAAATCGTTTTCGAAAAACAAGAAGACAATTCGGAGAAAACCGAAGTAACAAAATAGATTAGGCTTTCTCGGGGATTGATATGAAAAAGAACATTATAATATTAGTCAGTGTTATATTGGGTTTAATTTTACTGCGTTATGGCTTTTCAGCTATAATGCAGTTTAAAATGGCTCAATCTATGAGTAAAATGACAGCACCTCCAGTTACAGTTGAAGAGGTTAAGACTGATTCAGTTAGAGTCAAAGTTCCTTCTCCTGCAAGGGTGTTATCAGAACATAGGGTTGATGTTGTTGCTCGTGTTAGTGGCTTTTTAACTAAAAGTTATTTTAAAGAAGGAGATTATGTTCATAAAGGACAAGTCTTGTTTGAAATTGAGCCAGAACAATGGTTGTATGAATTGCAACAGGCTAAGGCAAGCGTTGAAGATACAAGAGCAAAATTGATTTATGCTGAAAAACAATTGAAAAGAACAGAAATTCTTGTAAAGAAGGATTATGTATCAAAGGCAAGTTACGATCAATTATTATCAGAACGTGATGCATTAAAGAGCCAACTTGCATTATATAGAGCAAAATTGAGTGATGCACAAAGAAATTACGGTTACACAAGAGTAAAAGCTCCTGTATCTGGTAGAGTTGGTATGATAGAAACAACTGTTGGAAACTTTGTTAATGTATCTGGTGAAAAATTAACTACAATTTTTAGTTCTGAACCAATGTACGTTACATTCCCACTTTCTGCAAAAACTTATGCTTATTTTTTGAAGGTTGATAAAAACAATTTAAAGACACCACGTAAAGTTGAATTATATCTATCAAACGGTGACAAATATGAATATGATGGTGTTCAAGACTTTCAGGACAACGCAATAGATCAATCTTCTGGGTCAATTATTCTTCGTGCGACATTTAAAAACCCAGACGGAAAATTGATAAATGGAGATTACGGTTCTGTTTTCATTTTCTCAAATGATACTATTGATTCTCCAATTGTTCCTCAAACGGCTGTACTTGAAAATCCACAAGGAAAATATGTTTATAAAGTTGTTGATAATATAGCAAAAATGACTTTTATAGAAACTGAAGGACAATCTGGTTCTAACTGGATTGTAAGCAAAGGCTTGAATGCTGGAGATAAAATTATTACTGGCGGATTACAAAAGGTTACAGCAAATCAACCTGTAAAGGTTGTAACAAAAGAAGAATTAGCACAATCAGAAAATGAACAGAAAGACGATAAAAAATAATGGCTAACCACTTATTCATAAGACGACCTAAATTCGCAATTGTAATATCTTTGGTAATAGTTTTGGCAGGTATCATTAGCATGCTTGGTCTTCCATTGGAAGAATATCCGTCAATTTCACCAACACAGGTTGTTGTAAGTGCATCATATCCTGGGGCAAGTGCTGATGTTGTAGAAGCGACTATTGCTGCTCCGTTAGAAGCAAAAATTAACGGGGTTGAAAATATGATGTATATGACATCAGAGAGTCAAAATGGTTCATATTCTTTGACAATATTTTTTAACGTTGGAACTGACCCAGATATGGCGGTTATTAACGTTCAAAATAGATTGCAATTGGTAACACCGAGATTACCAGAAACTGTAAGAAGATATGGTTTGACCGTTCGTAAATCAACTGGTGGTCCTGGTATTATGCTTATTGCAATGGATTCAAAAGATGACATTTACGATCCTCTTTACGTAGCAAACTATGCATCTATCTATATTAAAGATGAATTGGAACGTGTTAAGGGCGTGTCAAGTGCATCAGTTTTCGGGTCAAGTGACTATGCAATAAGGGTTTGGCTTGATTCTTCTAAAATGTCATCTTTAGATATTTCAGTAACTGATGTTAACAATGCTATATCTGCACAAAACGCTCAAGTTCCAGCAGGTGATATTGGTGTTGAACCTTTAACTGAAAAACAAATGGTTAAATTGACTTTGAGAACTCAAGGTCGTTTAAAAGAAGTTCAAGAATTTGAAAATATTGTTATTAAATCAAAACTTGATGGTTCTCAAGTCTTGTTAAAAGATATTGCAAAAGTAGAGTTGGGTTCTGAGAGTTATTCTTATTCTGCAACGAAAGATGGAAAAAAGGTTGCAATGATTTCTATAAAACAACTTTCAGAAGCTAATGCAATTGATTTGTCTAAAAAACTTACAGCTAAAATGAAGGTTTTGGAAAAGAAATTTCCACCAGGAATGGAATATGAAATCGTAAGAGATGAAACAACTTTCGTTATGGCATCAATTCATGAAGTTGTTGAGGCTATATTTATCGCAATTCTTCTTGTAACGTTGGTATGTTATCTATTTTTGGGTAGCATGCGTGCATCGTTAGTTCCGTTCTTTGCGATACCTGTTTCTCTTGTCGGAACGTTTATATTTATATCAATGTTAGGTTTTTCTATAAATCTGTTGATGTTATTTGGTATGGTATTGGCTGTTGGTCTGGTTGTTGATGATGCGATTGTAGTATTAGAAAACGTTCAACGTCACATTCAATCTGGTGTCGATCCAAAAGAGGCAACAGAGATTTCAATGAAAGAAGTTACGAGTCCAGTTATCGCAACATCTTTGGTATTGATGGCTGTATTCGTGCCTGTATGTTTTATGCCTGGTGCAACAGGTAAGATGTATCAACAATTTGCGTTGTGTATTGCTGTTTCAATTGGTTTGTCATCAATTGCAGCTTTGACTCTTGCACCTGCATTATGTTCTACTATTTTAAAATCAAAAGACCAATTAAAAGAACTTGATTTTCTTGTTAAGTTTGACAAATGGTTTAATGATATTCGAGATAAATATTTAGTTAGTGCAAAATATTTTATTGATAATTGGAAACAAGTTTTAGCAGTGTTTGGATTTTTAATTCTTCTTGCAATTCTTTTGTTTAAAATTATCCCAACAAGTTTTTTACCAGATGAAGATAAAGGTGTATTGTTTATGCAGGTACAGCTTCCAGATGGTTCATCTGCATCAAGGACGGGAATTGTTGCAAAAGATATTGAAAGTAGAATTAAGGATATTCCAGGAATTAAAGAAACAAACATAATGGTTGGTTTCTCTGGTGAAAATACAGCATTTATTGTTTTGATGCTTGAAGATTGGAGTAAAAGACCAAAGGCTTCAATGTCGGCAAAAAATATTACTGCAAAAATAAGACAAGATTTGGCAGCTTATCCAGATGCGATAATTGCGGTATTCTCTCCACCATCAATTCCAGGTCTTGGTATGTTCGGTGGTTTCGAGTTCCAATTGCTTGATAGGGGTGATAGAACACCTCAAGAACTTTACGATACAATGAAGGCATTTTTGGGAGAAGCTCAAAAAAGTTCAAAATTGACTGGTTTGTATACACAATATACAGCAGACCTTCCGCAATTGCTTGTTAATGTTGATTATAAACGAGCTATGATGCAAAATGTTGATATCAATGAAATATATGCAACATTAGCCGCAATTTTTGGTACTACTTATGTAAATGACTTTAATAAATATGGTCGTGTATATCGTGTCTTGATGCAAGGTGCAGAAAACTACAGAGGAAAAATCGATGATATGGATAGTGTTGTCGTTAAGAATAAGAGCGGATATTCTACTCCTTTAAAGAATCTTGTTGAATACAAAAGTATTACTGGTCCATATATGATTAAGAGATTTAACATGTACAAAGCTGTAACTATCAATGGTAATGCAGCTAAAGGTGTAAGCTCAGGTACGGCAATGAATGAAATGGAACGTATTTCAAAACAAGTTTTACCAGAAGATGTTGGATATGAATGGTCTGGTATATCTTTACAAGAAAGACAATCAAGTGGTCAGGTTGGACTTGTATTGACCTTGGCATTGATATTTGTTTATTTGTTCCTTGTTGCATTGTATGAAAGTTGGACATTACCACTTGCGGTTATGTTAATCGCACCTGTTGCAATCGTAGGGGCACTGTTCTTCCAATATGTAACTGGATATTCGTTAGATATTTATTCTCAAATAGGTTTGGTTATGCTTATTGGTATGAGTACTAAACAGGCAATTTTGATTGTTGAGTTCGCAAAAGAAAGTAGAGAAAAGAATAATCTTTCGATTGAAGATGCAGCAATGGCAGCAGCTAAGTTAAGATTTAGAGCTGTAATGATGACGTCAATTGCATTTATTTTAGGGGTATTACCACTTGTATTTGCATCCGGTGCTGGTGCAGAAAGTAGACACTCTGTTGGTGTTACAGTTTGTGGTGGTATGATTGCAGTTGCATTTGCTGGGGTATTACTTGTTCCTGCCTTCTACGTTATGATTGAAAAGTTGAATATTTACGTTAGTGAAAAACTAAAAGAA
>ERZ1034878.1020-NODE-1020-length-11161-cov-6.912210_pt1 | contig 11161 bp, 13 predicted proteins | sample MGYA00520593_ERZ1034878 | MGnify/ENA primary metagenome ERZ1034878 (study PRJEB33766, sample SAMN09781724) | gut metagenome | biome: gut microbiome | host: Homo sapiens | place: Madagascar | study: EMG produced TPA metagenomics assembly of the PRJNA485056 data...
AGGTCTTGGCGTACGTCTCCGGCGTAGATCTGACTCTGGAAAAGGAAATCATCGAAATCCTTGCGTTCGGTATGTCCTTCAAGGAGAAAGTCCCCGCTATTAAGGACTGGTCCATTTCCATTGATGGCACCGTTGCTCTGGCTAAGGATGGCACCCAGAAGGAGCTGTATGATGCCTTCGAAAGCGGCAACGCTATTACTGTTGGCATCTATCTGGACGCTACCACGTATTTCTCTGGTACGGGGTACGTTTCCAGCTTCAACATTAGCGCAGCGCCCGATGACAAGATCTCGCTGACTTCCGAGATTGCGGGCTCTGGCGCAACTACCCTGACGCTGCCGACCTAATCTGCAACTTAAGGCGCAACCTTCCCCGAGAGGGTTGCGCCTTTCAACAAAATTTCTAGGAGGAATTTAGCATGAGAATCACTACTGTAATCGATGGCCAGGAATATGAGCTGTCCACCAAGCTGCGTGTAGCTTATCTGGTGCAGGGGCAGCATAACCATAAGGCTTATGCCGATGTGTTCAAGGACATCGGTGACATGACCGTGGAGGACCAGATTGGCATTATCTACTGCGCCTTCACCGTAGCTAATCCTGAAGCTGCTTTCAAGTATACTCGTAAAGTGTTCCAGGACTACTACCTGGATAACTTCAACCTGAAGGACCTACTTGACCAGCTGCAGAGCATTGTCAAGGGCATTATGGGTCAGGATACGGACGCACCTGTTGCGGACACGCCTGCTGATGGCAGCGAGAACGTCGCAACCCCTCTGTAAGTACCTGGCTCGACCTATTCCGCGTAGGCATGCAGATAGGTCTTAAACCTGATGAAGTGCTTGATATGTCGTTAGACGTATTTAAAGCATGTGCTCGTGGGTATGCAGATCACATTTTTGATTTGCAACTCGTAGGCGTTCAACAGGGGTATTGGGCCGGGTACTATTCCAGCGCTAAAAAACCTAAGCCTCTGAAGTATGTGATTGACAAGCTATTTAAGGCTCGTCGGAAGGGTGAGCACGATTCTCAAACGGTTGAGAAGCCCGATGTAGACGTTGATGCTTTCCTTGCTATGGAGGCTCAATTTAACGCTAAATTACAAGCAAAGGAGTGAGTGCATTGGCAGACGAAGTCGAGAGAGTAGAATACGAATTTGTAGGTGACGTAAGTTCCCTTAGGTCCGCTTCCAGTACTGCTATCGACCTTCTGCAGAAGTACTCAGACTCTATTAAAAGAGCAGCTACGACAGATGCTTTTGCTGCAAGCAAGAAATCTACAGCTTCGATGAATGCTTCCCTGAATCGGTTGGGAAAAGACCTCACGAAGATTCAGGATAAGTTGAAGGGCGTGGGCGACGTTAAGCTGCCGACAGGTAGCGCGCCTATGCAAGCGATGACCGATACGCTCAGGACCTTGAGCAATCAGTTTGAGCGTGTTTCAACTTCCAGTAACATCACCTCGAAGGACATGAAAGAGCTTCGTTCTCAGGTTGAAGCCGCTCGCGCAACCATTCAGTCGTCCGCGCCAGCAGTCGATAAACTGGTTGATAGTGAGCAGCGGTTCCAGAACGTGCTTGGCGCGATTCAGAGTAAGGTTGATAAGTTTAGGCAGGTCATGGAGAACACTAAGGGCAGCCTAAATAATGCGTTCTCGCCCATAGCGAGCAAATTGCAAGTCTTTTCAACTTTGTTCGATGGCATCAGCCAGAGAGTTCAGTCTTTCAAGGATAAAGCAGCAATTGCATTCTCTCGTGTAAGCCAGCTTGCTGATACGTGTGCGTCTGCTTTCAGACGCAACTCTCAGGAGGCTGACAAAGACAAAGATGCTCATTCGAGTCTGAGCAGCCTTCTGGATAAGCTGACTGCAAAGTTTAAAAAGACCTCTGACACTGCTAACGAGGCAGCAAATGCTACTAAAAAGCAAGGAGATGCTGCCAAGAAAGCTACTTCGCAAAACAAAGGCCTGACCGCTGCTTTGGGCGCAGTATCGGGCGGGTTTGGTAAGGTAGTTAAAGCCGGTCTGGCAATTATTGGCGGTGTTAAAATTGGCGAGTGGCTGAGTAACGCCACTAAGCAGTCCATCAACTTAGTCGAGAACTTAAATCTGTTCTCGGTTGCAATGGGTAAGTCGTTGAATAAGGGCCTGCAATTTGTTGACGCAATGCAGGAAATCTACGGCATGGACCCGAGCAACATCTACCGGTACGCAGGTTACTTTTACCAGCTGACCGATGCCATTGGCATGGCAGATGAAGCATCCGCTTCGCTGTCATTGTCGATGACCAAGGCAGCAAACGACATTGCCTCTCTGTTCAACCAGGACATTGAGACAGTCGTCAACAACCTTGCATCCGGCATGCAAGGTATGTCCCGTGCAGTACGAAAGTACGGCATGGATATTCGGGCTACTACTCTTCAACAGACCGCGCTTGCGTATGGTATTACAGAGCAGGTTGAGAGCATGTCCGAAGCTAATCGGATGGCGTTGCGGTATATCACCATGATGAACCAGGTGAAGAACGCAACTCAGCAGGTTAGTAAGAGCACTAAAGATGCAGGTAACACTGTGGGCGACTTTGCTAACAACATTGAAACGCCCGCTAACCAGCTTCGTATTTTTAAGGAGCAGATTACTCAATTAGGTAGAGCAATCGGCAACTTCTTTGTAGTGCCTTTAGGTAAAGCTTTGGCCTATATCAATGGCTTTATCATGGCACTTAGAATGGCTATCAACTTTATTGGTAGTCTCCTCGGCATTGTACAGCAGGACGCCCAGCAGATTACAACAGGTAGTGATCTGGACGGTACTGCTAAGTCTATTTCTGGTATTGGCTCTGCTGCTAAGGCCGCTAAGAAGCAGATGGACCAGCTCGTTGCACCGTTTGACGAGTTGAACATTCTGCAGGAACAGCAAGCAGATAGTTCTGGTGGTGGTGGCGGTCTCGGTACTGATACGTTAGACCCGAACTTGTTGAAGGCGCTTCAGGATATGGAGCTGTCTCTTGACAACATTCGGATGAAAGCGAACAAGGTTCGAGACGCTATTCTGGAGTTTCTAGGATTCAAAGTTGACGCTGGTAAGATTTTAGGTTGGGACCCGCAGCAATTCCTGGACAATCTTGAGAAAGTCTTTTCAACCTTACCGCAATGGTTCCAAAATCTTTGGGCTGAGATTGTTGACATTTGGACAGCAGATGTAGTTCCTACTCTGCAGTCTGTTGTTAGCTTCATTACTCCTGTTATTGACACTATCAAGAGTCTTTGGGGCAATGTCTCAACCATGCTGCAAGCAACCTTCGATGCTGCAGCAAATGTCTATCAGACAGTTTTAAGACCTGTTATAGATGCTATATTTGAGTCTATTCAAAGTCTGATGGATATTCTTACAAATCTATGGACTACTGTTGTTGGCCCTATTTTAGAGTACATTGGGACTGGCATTCAAGAGCTATGGACAGATACCATTTTACCTATTCTAACTTTAGTTTTAGACATCATTGGTAATTTGGTCGAGGCAGTCCTTGGTTTGTGGAATAACGTGATTGCACCGCTCATTAACTGGTTGATTTCAACCTTAGGTCCTGTGGTAACCAAAGTAGTTCAAGGCGTTTGGACTGTAGTACAGGCCGTGTTCCAAAGCATCGGTGGCGTGATCACTGGTCTACTTCAGGCACTTAAGGGCCTAACGGATTTTCTGGCTGGCGTGTTTACAGGTAACTGGACTCGAGCTTGGAAGGGCATCGTTAACATTCTTATTGGTCTGGGCAATGCAATGATTACTGCTGCAGAATCTGTGGTTAATGCAATCATTACGTTAGTGAACGATGCTATTGAATACATCTATAATGCCATTGTCGGCCTCATCAACTCTGTACTGAAAGCGCTCTCCGGCATTGCAAGTCTGCTAGGCCTCAATCTGGACTTGAAGATTGAGGCACCGCCTCCGCAAATCCCACTGCTCAACATACCCCGTATTCCTCTACTGGCTAAGGGCGGTGTAGTTGACTCGCCTACTATGGCTATGATCGGTGAAGGTCAATACGACGAAGCTGTTGTGCCTTTGGGTGATTCTCCCCAGATGCAAGACCTTGTCCAGCAGATTGCAGATGCAGTAAACAAGCCTGACGATGGTAAGACCCCGCAACAGCCTGTCGAAGTCAGGGTGTACATCGGCGGCAAGGAGTGGGACGCTGAGGTTTATCAATCCGCTCGAAGAGGCGCAACCACTGTAGGGGCACAACCTGTAAAGGAGAATAAGTAATGAGCTACACACAAATTGAATACCCTCATAATATGTTTGCTGTGCAAGCTCTCAGCGGTGGGGCAACCATTTGGTTGCCCAACCCTGAAACGACTTCCGGCAAAGGCACGATTGCGACTATGGTCAACTCCGGTCGTAATGCAAGTGCAGTAGTTACAGCTCAAAAAATTGGGCGTGACCAAGATAAGAGCGAGTTGACGTGGAAGTGGTTGAGCAAGTCCGAATGGGAGTCCTTACTCCAGTTCTGGGACACTAACTTCTTCTTCAACTTCACCTACTACAGTCCTGTTGCGGGAGTTAAAATTACCCGCAAGTGCTATATCAGTGACCGTAAGTTTCAACCCTTTGAAATCGACAACAATGGCAATCCTACTTCATATAAAAATTGCTCTGCAAATATTATTGATACAGGGGAGGGGTCTTAATGCTCAACGTCTCAACAGAATGGCAAAAAGCAGTTAAGGCTCAGTTCCGATATCAAGCCTACCTCTACGTGACGTTAGAGCTGACTCCTCCAGGGTTGCGTGAGAGCACAGACATTTCAACTTCTGGAGATTTTAGAAGTTCCGACCCTGCTGTTATTATGGATGCATCCAAGAAGCAGCCGGGCTATTTTGGCACGTTTGAGCCCAACCGTATCTGTTTGGATGGCAGCTGCAACCTGCTTGCAGACACTACGTTTACGGATGATTGGTGGTCTCAGCTAGTTCCTTCGGAGGACAATCCGGTTATTGTTACCCTCAACTTTAATGGTGTTTACACCATTCCCGGTATCTACGTTAACTGGGACAAGGAAACCCACTCTTGGCCAACCAAGGTGACTCTCAAAGGATACAATAACTCTGGCGAATTAGTATATACTGTCCCCATCAACAATATCAATTCCGTTACAGGTTATTTTGAGGCACCTATGACTGACGTTGCTAAAGTTGAAATGTATATTTATCAATGGAACACACCTGGCTGGAATGCTCGTATCGATGAGTTAATCTTCGGTATGTATGTGTCTTTCGATAGCGTCAACAATGGTCGTATCTCCAGCGCAACTCAGATCTCAAAGTCGGACCCTATGGCCGCTAAGCTCCCGACGCATACCATGACTGTCACACTACGCAATTTGGATAAGTACTTTGACCCTACGCTGCAAGAGGGCGTCGTGAAATACATTGCGCAACGTCAAGATATTAAGGCCAGCTGGCAATTTGTATTGGCCCCTGGTAGGGTGGAGACCTCCCCTGAGATGACATATATCATCAACAAGTTTACTGTCCCTGAAGACAGTAAAGACGTGACATTTGAGCTTGATAGTCGTCTGGGGCTGCTAACGGACGAGTTCAAGAAGAACACTTACACGGGCGCTTCTCGCACCCTGTACGACCTTGCATTGTATGTTCTTCAAAACAGCAATGTGACCACGTCTCGAGACTCGTTAACCCCCTGGATACTTCCAGAGGCTTTGAAGGATTTTACTACATTAGCTCCTATTCCTACAACTGCTGCTAACGTTGTGCTGCAGTATATTGCAGGCGCAAGTATGATGTGGTTGACAACCGATTTAGCAACTGGCTTTATTAAGTTTATAGATAGTAGTACTAAAACTACAAATGACTCTGAGCTTAATCTCTCTCAGGAGTTGGGGGATCCCGCCATCAACGTTAATGATCAGTTGCGCAGCATTGCATTTGGTGTGTATCACTACAGTGTGGCCAGTACGTCAGAGCAAGTAGGCAAATTTTCGGGGCAGTTGAAGGGGACTCAGACTCTTGAGATTAAGTACGATAAAACTTTTGCTACGAACGTGTCTGCTCAGATTACCGGCGCAACCATTAAGGCTTCAACCTTTTATGCGTCTTATGCGATTATTGAAGTTGCAGCAGCTACTGCTGGAGCTAATGTTACCATTACGCTAACTGGTAAGGAGTTAGTTCAATCAGTATCCTACGTGCAAACTTATAGGGATGTGAATGTTGCGGATGGTATTGATGTGGTGGTAGAAAATCCATTTATTACAGACTCCTCTAAGCTGGCTGAGTTGACGACATTTATGCAGCGCTACTATCAAAAGCGACTTACCTACAAAGCTCCTTACACAGGCTATCCCGAGATGGAGCCTGGCGATTTAGTTGGTATTAAGACCATTTACGGTGAGGGCAACTACGAAGTTACTAATAACACTATCAAGTTTGATGGTGGTTGGTCTGGCACAATGGAGGCGATTTAATGCCTAAATTACCTACAGGTTATACTGAATTATCCTATATCAAAAGTACAGGAACGCAGTATGTCGATACCGGGTTCAAGCCTAATCAAAATACGCGTGTAGCCATGAAATTATCTACATCAGAAACTGGGAGTCACACAGTGTTCGGGGCAGATCTTAGCTGGACTGATGATGGCTTTGCGCTTGGCGTTGGGTTTACCCATTATGGAAAAGAAACCGGAACAATTTCCGGGTTGAATAACGGATCTCCGCATGAGGTTGATTTTAACAAAAACATTATCTCTGTGGATGGATCAACTGTTCTGACTATGGGGGCTTCGACATTTTCTATTCCATACAATTTGGTTCTGTTTGCAAATAACCGCGCCGGGGGGATTCAGGAAAAAACAACGATGACGCTCTATTATTGCAGGATTTTTGATGGAGACACACTCCTGCGCGATTACATTCCCTGTATCAACGCATCCGGAGCGGTGGGGCTGTACGACCTTGTTGGTAAGCAGTTCTACGGCAATGCCGGAACGGGCACGTTTACTGCAGGTGATGCTGTAGTGTATGGTCCTAACACCCCAAGTTCTATTGAAGTCACGACTCTTTCCGATAGTACCGCTAAAGTCCAATGGAGCAGTGTTGACGAAGCTACAGGTTACCAACTCTTTATCAACGACTCGCTGGTTGCGGATACAACTAATACAGAGTATGTCTTTTCAACCATCTCGTTCAGCGCATACACACTTAGCGTGCTGGCGTACAATGACAATGGCAAGAGCGATACTGTTAAAACTAACTACAACACTATACCTGAGAACCCCTGCTTGTGGTTAGTCTACGACAGAACTCAAGCCGATGCAGACCGAGTTCAGCAGATGATTCGAGTAGGTTATCAGAGGCTATCGTTAGAACAGTACACTGAATGGGCGTCTCTAATGTCTAAGGGTTCATGGAATTACACAGATGCTAATCGCGTCGGTGCCGCCATAAACTTTATCCGCAACCTGCTCGCGGGTAGTGGATTGGATATGGCCAACGTACTTCCAGCGCCTGTTTCGTATGATACTAGGTCCGACATTAGAGTTGAAGATGTTACGCGGCTCCAAGAATCTATTAGACAGCTTCAACAGGCTTTTGAGACTAATCCTACGATTGTTATCATGATTCCTGGACCTAACTGGAAGTACACTCAAGCAAACCAACTGGAAGAAAACTTACATATTCTGTACGAAGAGATTAAATCATACTACATATGGCCTAATGCTTATGATGCACTTTGTGGAGGTGACTATTTATGAGAGATGGTCAAATTAAACAGACGGGTAACAGTCGTCTAATCAAGGGACAGCTTCCATCAACCTATGAGGAATTTGTGGCTAAAGTCGCAGCAGGTACTCAAGGCTTAGACTTGTTATTTAATGTTGACGGCTGGTCGCAACTTCCCACATTCCTAAATAAGTCTGCACTGCTGCAGGATTCCACGGAGATTTCCCTGTTCGGCAGCGCGGCAGACCGGACAGTGGATGACGCCTTTGCCGGGATCGCCGGGCAGTTGAAGCTGATTTTGGCCAACACGGCAGCCATCACCCTGACGGTACAGGCTACCAACGGCAAGCCCATTCCGGAGGTGCTGGTGCAGGGCATCCTCAGTGAGAGTGGGCAGGCGGTGTACGCTAATGCCAACGGCGTGGTGACCGGCTACATTGGTGAGGGTGCTCAGGTCATTAAGGTCAGCGGCTATGCAGATCTTGAGGATTACAGCGAGACCGTGACCGTGGTCAAGGGCACGACCATTAACAAGACGATCAAGCTGACAACCCGGGATTTTCTGAAAATCCCGGCCAGCAAAAGCGTTGCATTTTCCGGGAACGTTAGAACTGTTGATGTGACTGCTGTCGGCGGCGGCGGTGGCGGGTATAACACATATGGCGGTAGCTTCCCCGGTGGCGGTGGTGGGTACTGCGTCGTTAAGGAGAATGCTGATTTTGTTCCGAATCAGATATATAAGGCCATCGTTGGAGCTGGCGGATATGGATCGTACACGAATAATCGTAATAGATATCCTACGAATGGCGGCGCTTCATCATTCCTTGGCATATCTGCTGAAGGTGGACACGCAGGAATGACGTCTGACGGAATTGATGGCGCCGGTAATGGGCGAGGTGGATATGTTAGGGGTGTTAATGGGCCATATATAGAACCTGTCGCTGGATCGGTTCCGGGGTACTCATCTTTCACGGAGACTGTTTTGTATGGCGGAGGCGGCGCTGGTGGCTATCGTCATACAGATGACGACAATTCTGATGAGTATTATAATCGTACAAAAACAACGTATGGTGGAGATACTGGATTCTGGTATGATAATAATGGCACCTATAATGGAAAAGCCGGTTTTGGCGGCGGCGGTGGCGGATCATGGGCCATCGATGGTACAACTGGACCGGCTGGGAATGGTGGATCTGGTTGTATTGCTATTCGGATGCACCTGAAATCCGCGGCGTAAAGGAGGAAGCCTATGGAATACTGCATTGTAGAAAACGGCGTGATCGTCAACATGATCGTGGCCGAGGCGGACTTCGCGGAGGAGATCGGGGCGCTGCCCGCCTACGAGGGCGCGGCCATGGGCGGGGCGTATACCCCGCCTCCCCCGGAGCCGGAGCCGCCCACCACCGACGAGCGGCTGGAGAAGCTGGAGGCGGAGAACAAGCTGCTGCGGGAGCAGGTGAGCGCTCAGGCGGATCAGGCGGAGTTCTACGAGGAGTGCATCGCCGAGATGGCGGCGATCGTGTATGCGTGAGTTCTGGGCGGATGCCGCCCTGACCCTATATTTTTTACTATCGAAAGGAGCAAGAGACATGATGGCAATGTTGTTTGCGCAGAGAGTGATTTTAGGCAAGACCGAGTTTGAGAAGGTGCCCGCGAAGCTGAAACAGCAGGTGGCGGACATCCTCATCAACGAGTGCGGCCTGCTATATTTGGTGCCTGCCGAATTTGGAGGCACCGCAAAAGCGTAGCAACAAAAAGCCGCCCAGCGAGCGGCGCGGAAAATTAACAAAGCGGCTTTTGGATAGCAAAAGTATATTCTCTCCTTAAGAATATGCAGCTGCCTATACGCTAATATCCTAGAAGAAATGTATCAGTGCCCTTGCAATTTCAGCAAGAATACTATATAATAAAAGAGGAAAGGAGGAATAGCTATCGAACTCGTAATTGCCATTCTAGGTAGCAGTGCTACCGCAGCTTTAGTCTCAGGTATCTTTAGTCTTATCGTCAACCTAAAGAAGAAAGATGACGGACTGGAAGCTGGCGTACGCATTCTTCTGTATGACCGTATCAAGCATTTAAGTATTAAATACTGTGAGCGCGGTTCTATTACAGAAGATGAGTACGAAGACCTTCAACGGATGCACAGTGTGTATCACAATGACCTGGGTGGTAACGGCTACCTTGATGACGCGATGTCTCGAGTAGCTAAACTGCCTCATACAAGATGAAAGGAGTTTATCTATGAATCTCAGCGATTATGAAAAAGAGCTGCGCACGTACATGACGCAGGACAACATGACCCCCGAACGCGCGGTCAGCCATTTCATCACCAACCTTCTGGTAATGAGAGAGCAGTACCCTGTTGCACCCAACGTGAATTTCCATGAGTTGGGACAGCACTGGAACAGGCTGCCTTCCGAGGAACGGAACCGTCAGAAAGCCGCAACTATCTCGCTCCTGCAGCGGGCCGCACGTAGACGCGAGTAGTTGAAGGGACGTGTGGAAAATGGATGCAATGGAACAGGGCCCTGACTTTGTAGTCTCTGCACTTATCTCTGAATTGAAGGCTGAGAACGACCGCAAGAGTCGTACCATTCATGCTTTGATGAAGATCATTTATAGCTGTTTGGTTGCGATGCTGCTTGTCGTCGGAGGCTTTCTCTGGTACCTAAACCAGTATGATTTCGTCTCTGAAAGCACCGTTACAACTACAACGAATAATGACTCTACTGGAGTCTATTCACTCATTGATAGTGAAGGCAACGTGATTGCAAGTGACCTGACAGATGACGAGATCAATGAATTGATGGAGGCGTACTATGGCGAGAGCGCGAGTAACGAGAACGACAGTATCAACTCAGACAAGAAGCCGGACGCACTGGAAGAAAGCATCGGTGACTAATGGACGAGCTAAAAGAAAAACTCGAAACAAAAGGCGCTAAGTGCAACCTGCAATTTAGTACTCGTGAGAAGGAGTACTACATCCGTGAAGCAGGATTCACTGACGAAGAAATCGAGATTTTTCAGATGCGTTCCAGAGGCTTCAGTGTCGTTCAGATTTCACAAGAGATGACATTCCGTCACGATAAGTACTACAGTGTGAGTACAATCGAAGGCAGAATACGTTCAATCAAAGATAAAATCTTAAGGATTCTTTAAGGGAAACTTAAGGAAAACATCCGTGTAACCTAAGGGTTACACGGATATTTTTATGTTATAATATAATTGAAGAAAGGGAAAGGAGGTACAGCTAATGGTTGAGCCTCTTATTATTTTGCCCGATTCTAACTACGTAGGCTTAGAAAACAATCTGACTCAGGAGGTTTGCAATGATTATTTCAGTGAACGGATTCGAGGAAGCGAAGTCGTACCCTGTGATGTTCAACAATTCCGAGATCCTTATGGACAACAACCGTGACGT
>ERZ1034878.1024-NODE-1024-length-11122-cov-5.905214_pt1 | contig 11122 bp, 9 predicted proteins | sample MGYA00520593_ERZ1034878 | MGnify/ENA primary metagenome ERZ1034878 (study PRJEB33766, sample SAMN09781724) | gut metagenome | biome: gut microbiome | host: Homo sapiens | place: Madagascar | study: EMG produced TPA metagenomics assembly of the PRJNA485056 data...
CCGAATACATCTGCGTATCCGTCACCATCGGTATCAAAGCAATCGGCAATACCATCGCCGTTTGTATCAAAAGCAAGTATTCCGTTGCCAATATCAAGACCTGTGTCGGGGAATACGCCGATATACTCGCCATTACTGTTCGTTGCAAGCGTTGCTCCCTGCGTTGTTGCGGGTTCAGATGCTTTAGCTGTACCCTGAGTTGGGTTTACAGTGCCTGTCGGAGCGGTTGTAACCGCAATAGTTTCGTTCGGATTAAATCTTGAGGTCTTGTTTGTACTGCAAGACGAAACATCAAGTGTACCGTAAATTGCGCCTGTTTTGTTAGGGTCAAGCTTTTCGGTTATTATCGCCATTGCCGTTCTGATTTTGTAATCAATATCTTCCGGCAAACCGATAATAACAGCTATTCTGTTGTCATAAACAAGCTTTATATTCGCTGTATTTGTAACATCTATTCCCGTTATTCCTTTAAACTCATGCTTGCTTAACGAGTCGGAAATTTCTTCGAGTATAACAGGCACATTTTCATCGTTGTATGATACATAGTCGCCGATAGTTGTTGTTTGAAGTGCACTGCTTGAAAGTACAGGATAATTTGATGAATTGTCAGTCATAACATCAAGTATTCTGCCCTTTGAGCTTATAAGCAAGAACTTGCCGTCATTTACAATTACATATGACGGTACAGCATCCTGTATTGTAATTTTAATTGTGTCAGGAATAACAAAGTCAACCTTTGCAGACTCAACATACGGCAGTTTTTCTGCAATCTTATCTGGAGTTGCCGTCATTTTTCCCACAAAAATATTACTCTGCAAAGCAACATTTGCGAATGAAAGAATCTGCTCCTTGCTGTAAAAGCTGTCGCCCTCAATCTCAATTTTTTCTGTTTTAAAAAGCACGGTTAAAGACAAAATAATGCCTATAACGAGAACCACGCCGCAAGTGATAACCGACGCCATAATTCTGCGCTTTTTTATCTGAGATGAAGTCATCGGCTTTTTGAGGCGCTTAACCTTTTCGTTCTCCTGCTCTCTTATATTCTGAGCCACCTTTTGCTGCTTTTGGCGCTCACCGAACTCATCTATATAAAAACCGTCATCATAGGCCTTTGGCTTTAGATTTTTGATTTTCTTTTCGCTTTTTCTGATATATCTTTCTTCTTTGCTGAGGTCATCTCTCTGCTTTTTCATCTGCTCATTTAGTTTTTGCTCAATTTGGCTATGAGATTTTTTCTCAGGCTTTTTTTCGCTTTTTGTACTCTTAGATTTTTGTGCACTTGTTTTTTTCTTTGACGGAGCAGTGTTCGGCTTTTTGATTTCATCACGATTTTTAGCATCATTCTGCTTATTCGCACTGCTCTTTTTTTTCTGTCCTGAGGAGGATTTTGCTGCCTTTTCCTTGCTTTTATGGTACTTTTGTGCCTCTTTGGCAGCCTGCTTTCTCTGCTTTTGGATTTTTCTTCGTTCTTCAGCCGAAAGCTCTTTCCTTTTATCTTCTGCCATAATATCCTCCTTACAAATATACCCATCCTAAAGCTTTGATATACTCGCTCCCAGCGAACCGAGCATAAGCTCTATATTTTCATATCCTCTTTCCAAATATTCCGAGTTACCTATATCTGTAACCCCATCTGCCGAAAGTGCGGCAATTACCAGTGCCGCTCCTCCACGCAAATCGGGAGCTTCTACCTTAGCTCCGTATAATGACCGCACACCCTCCACAACTGCGACCTTTCCCTCGGTTTTTATTTTTGCTCCCATTCGTGAAAGCTCGCTTGTGTGTCGGTAACGGTTTTCAAAAATATTTTCTACAAATACCGTAGTTCCGTCCGCTACGCTTGCAACCGCCATAAGCGGAGCTTGAGCATCGGTGGGAAATCCCGGATACGGCATTGTTCGTATTGTTCTAAATGCTGAAAGTCTTTGCGGAGCGGAAATTGTAAGATTTCCTCCGACTGAGCGCAGTCTGCACCCTGCCTCCTCCAAAACGGGCATAACCGCTCCGAGGTGGCTCTGCACAATGCCTTTCAGTGTAATTTTAGACTGAGTAACCGCAGCAGCCGACAAAAGCGTTGCCGCAACTATTCGGTCGGGAATCATAGTATGCTGAGCTGCGGTTAATTCCGAAACTCCGTCAATTACCACAACACCCTCGCCTGCACCGCTGATTTTTGCTCCGCAGCTGTTTAAATAATCTGCAAGGTCGCAAATTTCAGGTTCGCAAGCGGCATTTATTATTGTAGTAGTGCCGCAGGCTGTACTTGCGGCTATCATAATATCTTCTGTGGCACCCACACTCGGAAAGGAAAGAGCAATTTTTGTGCCTCTAAGCCCCTTTGGCGCAGTGCAATCTATAACTCCATGCTTTTCAACAATTTCCGCACCCATTTGTCGTAGTGCGTTAAGGTGCATATCAATAGGGCGAGGGCCAAGCTCACATCCACCCGGAAGTGACAATTTGACCGCACCTGTTCTTGCGAGAACAGCGCCCAAAAAAATTATTGAACTTCTTGTTTTCCTCATCAGAACATCGGGAATATCATTTCTGCACAATCCGTCAGCCGTAATGAGCATTGTTGTGTGAAAGCGCTTTACATTACAGCCAAGATACCGTAATATCTGAGATGATGCCTCTATATCCGAGAGAGCAGGACAATTAAAAAGCACATTTTCGCCCTTTGTCAGAACCGAAGCCGCAATAATCGGCAAGGCGCTGTTTTTTGCACCCTGAACATTAACTTCACCGCTGAGCTTTTCCCGTCCCTTAACAAGAAGTCGTGACACACTAACACCCTCCTACATAAAATACCTTTACATTCTATGTATTAAAGGCTTGATGTGTTACACAAGTCCAAGCACACCTTTTATAACCGAGTAAATCCTCTCATTTGCATCTGTAATAGCTGTTTTTCTTGCATTTTTTGCATATTCTGCAAGTCTTTCGGGATTAGCAAGCATATTGTCTGCCTTTTGCATAAGCAATCTGCCTGTAAGATCCTTTTCTTCTATAATATCGGCAGCGCCTGCATTTACAAGTGCCATAGCATTGTGATACTGATGATTTTCCGCAACATTCGGTGACGGAATAAGAATTGCAGGTTTGCCAAGCGCCTGAATTTCGCTGAGTGTAATTGCGCCTGCACGACAGATTACCAAGTCAGCAGCCGCCATACAAACATCCATATCATTAATAAACTCTCTTATATCGAGATTGTCAGCTTTTTCAAGGTCACAGCCCTTTTCTTTCAAAAGGTCGGGGAACCATTTTCCGTATTTGCCGTAAGCGTGAATATGTTGGTATCTTCCGTCTATTCCGCTCCTTGCAATTAAATCGGCTACTCCCTCGTTGATTTTTCTTGCACCAAGACTTCCGCCGAACGAAAGCACTACCGGTCTTTCATCAACACCGAGCTTTGCTCTTGCCTCTTCCCTGTTTGCTGTAAGAATCTTACCTCTTACAGGGTTGCCCGTAACGGCAAAATCAGCCTTTTTGTCAAAATGCTTTTTTGCATCCGGAACGGCGAGCATTACCTTGTCAACCTCTTTTGCAAGCATTTTGTTTGTTATGCCCGGATAAGCGTTCTGCTCGTGAATAACGGTTTTAACACCGAGCTTTGCAGCCGCTCTTATAACAGGGCCTGAAACATAGCCGCCCGTACCAATGCAAATATCCGGCTTAAATTCTTTTATAATTTTCTTTGCGTCAATAGACGAGGTAATAGTTCTTTTTACTGTTTTTACATTATCCACTAATCCCTTTGGAGATAGCTTGCGGCTAAATCCGCTGATAACGATAAACTTCATATCATATCCTGCCTGTGGCACGAGGGTTTCTTCCATACCGCCCTTGTTGCCTACAAAAAGGAACTCTGTATCAGGTTTTTTCTGCTTTATAAAGCCTGCAATGGCAAGGGCAGGATTTATATGTCCCGCTGTGCCGCCTCCTGCAAGTAAAACTCTCATTGATATACCTCCAAACGCTTACTGTTTTTCAATATTTGCGGTTCTTGAAACCGAAAGCACAAGTCCCATCTGAGCAAGCAGCATAATAAGCGAACTGCCGCCGTAGCTGAAGAAAGGCAAACTGATACCTGTATTTGGCAGCCAGTCGGTAATTACAAGGATATTAAGTATTACCTGCAAGCCAATCTGTGAAGTAAGACCAATGCCAAGAAGTTTTCCAAAATTATCTTTTGAACGGAGTGAAAGTGTTATTCCTCTCCATACAAGCAAAGCAAAAATGAGAAGTATGAGCACCGCACCTACAAGTCCGAGCTCCTCAACTACAATCGCAAAAATAAAGTCGTTCTGCGGCTCAGGCAAATACAAAAACTTTTGTCTTGACTGTCCGAGTCCGAGTCCCCATAGTCCGCCCGAACCGATTGCATAAAGCGAGTTTCTTGTCTGCCATGTAGTCTGCCACATATCTTCGGTTGTATATTCAAGCGACTGTCCCCAACCGTCCATACGGCTCATAGCATATGTAAGTCCGCCTGTCATAGCAAGCACAACTACAACTGCACCAAGAATAATTGCGCCAATGGCGAGGTATCTTGTTTTCATTCCGCCAATGTAAAGCATAAGAACTGTAAGCATTGCAATAATTACAATACCCGAGTAATGCGGTTCAAGAAAAAGCAGCAGTGCTGTTGTTCCGAAAACAACAATACCCGGCAGTACGCTAAACTTTGGCAGCTGCATTTTATCGTAATGCTTACTGCACCAATGTGCAAAGAAAAGAATTGTTGAAAACTTTGCAATCTCGGAAGGCTGAATATTAAATATACCTAACGGAATCCAACGGTGTACGCCTGCCTCACCCGAAGGAACGATAAGAACGATGATGAGTGCGAAGTACGAAATACCCATAATCAACGGGACAAATCTATGCAGCTTATTATAGTTAAAAAACGATATACCGAACATAAGCGCTACACCGATAGCGGCAAAGATAAGCTGTCTTATGAGAAAATAATAGCTGTTGCCGTTATTATAATATGCAACAGGATAGCTTGCCGAAAACATCATTATCAATCCTATTGTAAGAAGAACAAGAATAATAATGCAGAACGGCAAATCTATGCCCATACCTGTTGTAATCCAACCCGGCTTTTTTCTGCGCTTTCTGCCTGTACTGCCGTTTTCGCTCTTTTTAGGACGGGCAAAAAAACTTTCTTTTTTCGCCTGTTCGGCTTCAAGGTACTTTTCGTCATATATTCTGTTTATGTCAGCCTTGAGTATCATATTCAGATACGGAGCCATTCGCAAAACCTCCCGTCAGTCTGAAAAAATAAATTACGCAACCACACCAAAGTAAGCAATAAATGCGGAAATCGCACCGAAAATTGCTGTTACAATGCTGAATACGCTTACTATTTTTACTTCGCTCCAACCGCACATCTCAAAATGATGGTGGATAGGACTCATCTTAAATAATCTTTTACCGTGTGTAGCCTTAAAATAGCTTACCTGCAAAATAACCGAGAACATCTCACAAAGGTAAACAATGCCGATAGGAAGAAGAAGAATAGGCATATCAACAGCGAAAGCTATTGCACACACAAGACCGCCGAGGAAAAGTGAGCCTGTGTCGCCCATAAATACCTTTGCAGGGTGGAAGTTCCATACAAGGAAACCGAGGCAAGCGCCTGCCGATGCGGCACACCATGCGGTAACGCCGAGTGTGCTCATCATACAAGCAATTACCATAAAGCTGATGCATACAAAAAATGTTATTGAACCGTCAAGACCGTCAACACCGTCTGTAAGATTAACCGCATTTACAATACCCACAATAACGATAGCGGAAATAATGTAATAGAAAAATCCGAGGTCAACTCTGCCTACAAACGGAATTGTAGTTTCTGTACCGCAGCCCGCAACAGCAAGAATAATAATGTAAGCGATAGCCGCCGCAAACTGTAAAACCAGCTTTTGCTTTGCTGTAAGACCTAAGTTGCGCTTTTTTACTACCTTTGTGTAGTCATCAATAAATCCGATAGCTCCGTTTGCAAGAGCAAGGAAAAGACCTGCAAAAATCATTACAGTTTCCTTATTGATATCCGCAAAATAAAGGTTTATGAAATTTTTTCCAATGCAAAGATAAATAATTGTGCTGATTATTGTAACAACTGTTATTGCAATAATAAACATAAAGCCGCCCATAATAGGAGTGCCCTGCTTTTTCTTATGCCACTTAGGACCGTCCTCAAGAATTGTCTGACCAAAGTGAAGTTTGCGCAGCATTGGAATCAAAAAAGCACCCGCAACTGCTGAAATTATAAACGCAACGATAGCCGCTGCAAAAGTCCAAATTCCATATACCATTAATTATCGTTCCTTTCATACGGGCAAAGGGCTTGAATAATCAAAGCCCTGCCCAATGGTTTATTTAACATTGCAGTCCCCTCTGAACCGCAAATTTTAATCGTTCACACTCACCGACGAACTGAAGGTTACGGTAATAAGTGAGCCTTCGCTTACCATAGTGCCCTCTGCTATATCCTGTGATGTACTTACTACACTGCCCGATGCCGCACCCACAAGGCTTACATTAAGTCCGTATGAGCTTGCAACGGCATTTACCTCAGAAACCGAATATCCCACAAGTTTCGGTACTGTTACCTTTTCGGCTGTACTTGCCTCATCTGTGTAAAGCACAATGTTGCCGCCGTTAGGTATCTGTGATGACGGAGCAGGGATCTGAGAAATAACATTACTGCCCTCACCCTTTACAGTAACTGTAAAGCCGTCATTCTCTGCTTTTGTTGTAGCCTCGGATACTGAAAGTCCAACATAAGAACCGGCTACTGTATCAATATACTCAAGCTCGTCATCCGAGTAGCTTGTTTTAATGTCAAGATAAGGAAGAACCTCTGTCATAATATTGATAAATACAGGAGATGCAACCTGAGAACCGTAGTAAGAGCCGCCGTTTGGTGTATCAAAGAATACAAGCATTGCTACCTGCGGATCATCGGCAGGAGCATAACCGCAGAAAGATGCGATATAGTCCTCACTGTAATTACTTATAATCTTAACGCCCTTTTTCTCAGAAGTACCTGTTTTACCTGCTACACGATAGCCGGGAACATAGCCTGAAGTTGAACCTGAGGTTGATGTATTGTACTCAAGAATCTCATTCATTTTATCAGATGTTTCTTTTGAAATAGCCTGACGCTTAACTGTTTTTTCCACATTCTTAACTACATTGCCGTCAGAATCGGTAATTTTTGAAACTACATACGGCTGAAGAACATATCCGCCGTTTGCAACCGCCGCACAAGCTGTAATCATCTGAATAGGTGTAATTTTAAAGTTCTGACCAAACGAACCTACCGCAAGGTCAACTTCGTCCATATCTGTAAAGAACTGGTCATCAGCCTCACCCGGAAGGTCAATGCCTGTTTTGTCGGCAAAGCCGAAAGCCTTATAATACTGAGTGTATTTGTTTATTCCGAGCAGCTGTCCCATCTGCATAAACGCAGGGTTACAAGAGTTTACTATTGCCTCGGTAAAGCTCTGTGTTCCATGACCTGCAAGGTTATGACAGTGAATAGCACCGGCATCTGCAATAGTCATTGAACCTGCACAATAGAATGTACTTGTGTCGGGGTCAACAAGACCTTCCTCAAGAACCATTGATGCAGTGCACATTTTAAATACCGAACCCGGTTCGTAAGTATCGGCAACCGCCTTGTTACGCCACATTGCCGAGAGCGCCGCACTTTCTGCTGCATCCTGCTCATTTTCGGGGAGGGCGGCAATTTCCTGCTTATCCTTATCAGAAAGATCGTAAGGTTTGTTAAGGTCATAGCCGTTAGCTGTTACCATAGCGAGAATAGCACCTGTGTTTACATCCATAAGAATACAAACACCCTTGTTGAGAACATCGTTGTCAATAATACCCTGTGCCATATATTTTTCGCAGATAGACTGAATTGTTGAGTCAATAGTAAGGTAAAGGTTGTTGCCGTTCTTAGCCTCAACATTCTGCTCATATTGGAAAGGCATTTCTGTACCGACTGAGTTTTTGGCGGTTACAATTCTGCCTGCCGTACCTTTTAAATAGGTATCGTATTCATACTCAATGCCCTCAAGTCCCTGCTCGTCACTGCCTGTAAAGCCGATAACATTAGACGCAAGGTCATTATTTGGGTAATATCTTTTGTAATCGTCCTGCAGCTGAACCGCATAGTCACTGCAACTGTATTTTTCTTTAAGAGTATCAATAAGTTCAAGAATTTTTGTTCTTGCGTCTGATTCAATCTTACGCTTTACAACTACATAGTAACTGTTCTGCTTTGTCTTTTCGAGCAAATCAGCTTTGTCAAGACCGAGAATTTCGGAAAGTCCCGATGCAATGGCATTCCTCTGCTCATCTGTATCTATATTTGCAGGCGACATAACTACCTGCCATACCGAGGCGCTCTCTGCAAGCACCTTGCCGTTTGAATCATAAATAGTACCACGCTTAGCGGGCAGCTTTCTGTCCATAAGCTGCTGCTCAACCGCCGCCTGCTGAAGCTCACCGCTTTGAATAGTGGTAAGATAGCCGAGTCTTGCAACAATTGCGCCAAAACCTATAACAAGGATAAGCACAATAAGCACCGCTGTTCTGTGTCTTAGTCGCTGGTTAGGACCTTTTGCGGCCTTCTTTTTCTTCTCTTTTTTAGTAAAATCGTTTTTCTCCAACAAAATTTCTCCTTTCAACCGCAATATCCTTATAAAAATGTAAATATTTTACAATAACTGTTCTATACCGAAAAAAGAGCCAAGACACAGTCTTAACTCTTATTCCTCCATAACATTTGTATTAAGTTTACCGTTATGTTATGACCAAAGATTTGCTATTGAGCTGATAAACTGAGTAAAGAGGTTTTCACTCTCCGGAGAAGTAACCTCTGCTTTATCTCCGCCTGATAGTGAAACAAATTCCTGCTGAGAATTTGATGCTTTGGTCAAACCAAGCTGATTTTCGGCATATTTTTCAATGTCTGATGAGCTAAGCTTTCCCTGCAAGCTCATTTCTGTTTGTGTGTAAACACTCTGCGAATTTGAAAGTGTTTCCTTTGCGGTAATAATCTGCTGATTTAACTCTGTGATTCTTACCTGTCCCACAATAATTGTTGCAATAATCATTGCAACAGCTGCACCGCCGATTGAGCCAAGCGCAACCTTAAGTGGGTTATGTCTGCGTTTTCTGATTTTATGTATTTCCTCTTCCGGTAAGGAAATAACCTTTTTGCCGGTCTTTTTCTTAGGTGCTTTAACCTTTTCTACTTCTTCGTCATGCTGTGGCAAAGGAGCGGCTGAAGCTTCGTCAAAAAGATTCAAATCATACGCTGCGTTTCTGTTTTCATATGCCATATTCTGCACCCTGTGCCTTTCCGATATCATTTAATAAAACACACAATATACTCATTACTTGCAATGAGCAAAATATTTCACAATTTTAATAATTTAAAAGAATTATATGTATTTAAAGTACGAAAAATCGCCTTTAAACCTTTATATTATGCGTATATATAGTAATTACGGTGCATAGCGCTACAACCGATAGCGTTTGTAACCATATTTACAGCTTTGTTATATTTTACTACAATTTAGCGCATTTGTCCATAGCTGCAAAAGAAAAAAACTATATTTTTTCACATATTCTCAACTTTGCACTTCTTGCTCTGGGATTTAATTCCAATTCTGTCCCATTTGCACAAACAGGCTTTCTCGTTATGAGTTTTGCCTTTGGTTTATTTCCACAAACACACACCGGAAAGTCCTTTGGACAGGTACAGCCCTTACACCAAGACGCCATTTTTTGCTTGACTATTCTGTCCTCAAGGGAGTGGAAAGTAATAACTGCCAGCCTTCCGCCCGAACCGAGCATTTCAAAAGCTCCGTCAAGTCCCTTGTTAAGTGCGCCGAGTTCATCGTTTACCGCAATCCTTATAGCCTGAAATGTTTTTCTTGCAGGATGTCCCTCTCGCCTTACTTTCTGTGGAACATTCTGCTTAATAATTTCTGCAAGCTGTAAAGTTGTTTCAATTCTCTGCTCTTCCCTTGCCTTTACAATGCCTTTTGCTATTGAATCGGCAAATTTTTCTTCACCATAGGTGTAAATAATTCTGCGCAATTCTTCAAAAGGAAGTGTGTTTACAAGGTCGGCGGCTGTTGTGCCGCTCTGACTCATTCTCATATCAAGAGGAGCGTCCTCGTGAAACGAAAAACCACGCTCTGCTGTGTCAAGCTGATGAGAAGAAACACCGATGTCGAGCATAACTCCGTCAAGTCTGCCTACGCCTCTTTGCCTTAAAAGCTCGGCAATGTCTGCAAAGTTGCCCTTTATGATTATTGAATTCTCATTTTTACAAAATCGCTTTGTAAGCGTTTGTATTGCGTCCGGATCACGATCAATAGAAATTAATTTACCCGTTGTAAGGTGCTTTAAAATTTCACTGCTGTGACCTCCACCGCCTGCGGTACCATCAGCGTAAATGCCGTTTTCTTTAATATTAAGCCCTTCGATGGTTTCATTGAGCAGGACGGGAATATGATTAAATTCCATAGCTTGCTCCTTATCCGAATGAAAGGCTGCCAACTGCGTCGGCAAGCTGATCTTTCTGTGAATTTACATAATCCTCAAATACTGACTTGCTCCAAATTTCAATACGGTTATTAAGACCGATTACAAGTGCATCGCTGTCAAGCTTTGCGTTCTCTCTTAAAGTCTGCGGAAGCTGAACTCTGCCCTGTGAATTGGGCGATACCTCAACAGCGGTTGCGGTAAAGGTATATTGGAGAATCATAGCCTTGTTAGCGGGCAGCTGCATAATCTGTGAGCAGAAATGTTCAAAAACCTCTTTAGACATAACCTGAATGCAAGGGGTGCCAAAGCCCTGTGCAACATAAAAGGTATCTCCAAGTTCATCTCTAAACTTAGCAGGCAAAACAACTCTTCCCTTAGCATCAATAGAATGATTAGACATTTCGGAAAACATTTTGCCCACCTCCATTTAAGCTGAAATTCGGTTTTTTGAGTATCAATCAGTCACTAAATGACACCTTATGCCACCGTTTGCTATCATTATACCCCATTAGCCTTTAAAAATCAAGATAAATAT
>ERZ1034878.1025-NODE-1025-length-11105-cov-4.102715_pt1 | contig 11105 bp, 9 predicted proteins | sample MGYA00520593_ERZ1034878 | MGnify/ENA primary metagenome ERZ1034878 (study PRJEB33766, sample SAMN09781724) | gut metagenome | biome: gut microbiome | host: Homo sapiens | place: Madagascar | study: EMG produced TPA metagenomics assembly of the PRJNA485056 data...
GGGCAAACAGTGGCAGCGGCAGGCTGGTGGTCTGGGCGTTGCCGCTGCTGACCAGCGGCAGGACCACGCGCCCGCTGCGCACCATGCTGTGGGCCAGCAGGGCGTCGTCTTCGGGGTAGTCCAGATCGGCTTCGGCCAGCAGAATGTCCAGCCCAATGGAGCGTGGCTGGCCCATGCTGACGAAGTCGATCAGGTGTGCATGCAGGGCGCGGCGCCAGGGCCAGCGGCCAATGCTGGCAAGGCTGCGCTCGTCCACGGCGATCAGGACCACATCGGGCGATGGCTCCGGGCTGTGCAGCCGCAGCGTCAGGTCTTTGAACCACAGATTGGCCCGGGGAAACTGCAGGGGGCCGGACAGCCAGAACACCAGCGCCAGCAGGCCCAGTGACATCAGCAGCCATTCCAGCGTGAGCGAGCGTTTCATGCGGAAAATATCAAAAAAAGGAGCTGCTTGCGCTTATCTTTCAATGATTTGAAAGTTAATTGCATTGAAAAACTTTGATGGATAAGCGCTAGCAGCTCTCTTTTTTATCTGTCCCAGCGTTCAATACCCAGGCCTGTGCCGGACTGCACGGGCTGGCCCGTGCCATCGAGCAGCAGATCGCGCACCTGCACGCTGCGCGGTGGCGAGAAGGCGCTGTTCAGCCCCGATGGGTCCTGCACCTGAATGCGCACATGCCAGGTGCCTGCAGGCAGGCCTGCGGCCGTCCAGCGTGGGCTGTCGAGCAGTGTATCCAGTGCTGGTGCTGTGCCATCGGGCGTGGCAAAGGCCTGCAGGCGGTAGCGCTGACCAGGCTCGCCGGGCCAGTGGATGGTGCTCAGGCCGGCGAGGGTGTGCTCCTGCATATTTGCTGCGGAGAGCGTGGCTGGCCGGGGCGCAATGCGGAAGCGGTGCGGATCGGCAAATGGCCCGCGGTCGGGCTGCCCGGCCATGCTGCGCACACTGGCAGCGCGCCATGCGTAGTCACCAGCGGGCAGGTTTTGCAGATCGATGCGGCAGTCCTGCGCAGGGCTGCTGCTTTGCAGAGCAGGCTGTGCAAACGCAACTGGTGGCAATGTCTGCATCTGCTGCAGGCAGGGCAATGATCTGGTGGCGGTAGCTGTCAGCGCCATCCACGGGGGTGCACAGCAGCTGGGCTTCACCCATGGCCAGCGTGGCTCTGGGGACAGGCGTTTGCACCAGCGGCGGCACGGGGTGGGCTTTGACGCGGATCGGCAGCGTGCGCGGCAGACCGCTGATGCCGTACGGGTCCAGCGCACGCACATGCAGGTAGTAGCCGCCATCAGGCAGGGCGGCAAAGCGTGCCTGCTGGCCCTGTACCTGTGCATTGCGCAGCACCTTGTGGCCCTGCGCATCGCTGCTGATGCTCACCAGCCAGCCCTGTGCCTGTGGCATGGCAGGCAGGGGAATGTCCAGCCACTGCGCGTCTTCATACAGGCTGGCAGGGACTGTGCACTGGGCGCGGGCAGCAGTGCCGTGACAGGGCCGGGCTGGCCATTGGCCGCCACGGCCATGCCAAAGTGAGGGGGGAGCGTCTGCACGGCGGACTGAGCGCCGGTCAGCGACTGCATGGCCACCTGGCCCTGCAGTACAGCGGCTGTGGTGCTGCCGTCGGGCTGCAGCTGCACGTCAAAGCGGGTGCCACGCACACTGGTGGCAGCAACGGGCGTGCGTATGTCCAGATGGCGCTGGGCATCCGGCTTGCCGGGCACCTGTATATCTACACCGCCTTGCTGCAGTTCGAGGACGGACTGCAGGCTGCCTGCTCGGCCGCGGCGGCGCAGCTGGCTCAATTGCACGGAGGAAGCCGCGCGCACCTGAATCAGGCTGCCGTCGGCCAGCTTGACGGTGACGAATGCATCGGGCGAGAGCTGCAGCTGGTCACCTTCCTCAAGCGGCATGCCAGGCTGCACAGGCACGGCGGCTGTGGCGCTGCGGTTGCGCAGCTGGGCATTGCCCTGCACAAAGTCCACAGAAGCCGTAGCCTTGCGCATCAGCCACATGGGCACTTCCAGCATGGAGCCGGGCTGCAGGCGGTAAGGGCTGCCCACCTTGTTGTGGCTTTGCAGGGCCTGCCAGAGCGTGGCATCGCCCAGATAGTGCTGGGCAATCTGGGTCAGCGTGTCGCCAGTCACGATGCGGTGGGCAATGACCTGCTGCGGTTGCGACGTCTGCTGCGCAGCAGCAGGCAGCACCATGGTGCTGCACAGGGCCACAGCGCAGGGCAATGCGGGAATGCAGAAGGCAGTGCGAGGGAGCATGGTGACGGCGGAAGTGTGGTGTCGCGTTAGCTCGAGTGGCTGTCCAGGCGGTAGCCCAGACCGTAGACCGCAGCAATGGAATACGCATTGCCGGGCCGCAGTTGCAGGACTTGCCGCAGGCGGGACACATGGGTGTCCAGCGAACGCGACAGCACTTCGGCGTTCTGGCCCCAGACCGCTTCGCGCAGGTAGTCGCGTGACAGCAGGCGGCCTGCGTTCTGGAACAGCAGCAGGGCCAGGGCGAATTCGCGGTGCGTCAGCGCCACATGCTTGTCCTGAAAGCTGACCGTCAGCTGTGAGCGCGTAAAGGTATAGGGGCCGAAGTGCTGTACATCGTCACTGGGAAACGGATAGGCGCGGCGCAGCAGGGCCTGAATGCGTGCCTGCAGCTCGGCCACACGCAGCGGCTTGATCATGAAGTCATCCGCCCCGCTCTGCAGCCCCTCCACCACATCGCGTTCTTCGCTGCGGTGGGTGATGAACAGAATCGGCAGCTGGGACTCCAGATGCTGCCGCGCCCAGCGCACCACCTCAGGGCCGCTGGTGTCGGGCAGTTCCCAGTCGACGACCAGCAGGTCAAACGTGTCGCGGCGCAGCGCCAGCATCAGCGCCTGACCTTCTGAAAACAGCGCGCAGCTGTGGCCCATCTCCTGGGCCACGCGCTCAATCATGGCCAGCTGTGCGGGATCGTCATCCAAAACGGCAATGCGCATAGCGGCACCTCCCCCTTTTTTTGCAATCAGTCTGTGTCAGCCTTTATTGTTTGCTGCTTCCTGCAGTGTCTGCAGCGCCTGCAGTACATCGGTATCCGAAACACCTTCGCCCAGCTGGACGCAGGCCTGCAAGGCACGCAGTGCATCGGCACCCTGCTGCTGCAGTTGCGCAATGCTCTGGCCGGCCTGTTTGGGTTGCTCAAACCCTGTGCTTTGCAGCAGCAGGCTTCCGTCGGCAGCCATGAACTTGAAGTAGAACTTGCCATCGGCTTCGCGGTACTGCTTGAAGCTGGGCAGGGCCTGCTTGGCGGCCTTGGCCTTCTTGGCATGGCTGTCCTGGCTGGCCAGGCTGCGCAGGCCCACGGCGGCGCGCAGCTTGGTGATGAAGGGGCGGCTCAGCGCACGGGCACGTTCGGCACCGATCTGCAAAGCGGCTTCCACCTTCTCGGGATGGGCCATCAGGTCTTCATAGATGGCGCGCTTGGGTGCGATTTCGGCATCGATGCGCTCGAACAGCATGTTTTTCGCATCACCCCAGGCAATGCCTTCGGCAAAGGCCTTGCGCATGGCTTCGGTTTCCTCGGCGGTGGCAAAGGCCTGGTACAGCTGGAACAGGGCAGAGCCTTCGGTGTCCTTGGGCTCACCGGGGGCGCGCGAGTCCGTCACGATGCTGTTGATGAGCTTTTTCAGTTCATTGCGGGGAGCAAACAGCGGAATCGTGTTGTCGTAGCTCTTGCTCATCTTGCGGCCGTCCAGACCTGGCAGCGTGGCTACGTTTTCTTCAATGGCAGCCTCGGGCAGCACAAAGTGCTCGCCATACAGGTGGTTGAAGCTGGAGGCAATGTCGCGCGCCATTTCGATGTGCTGGATCTGGTCGCGCCCCACAGGCACTTTGTGCGCGTTGAACATCAAGATGTCAGCGGCCATCAGCACGGGGTACATGAACAGGCCAGCGGTCACACCGTCGTCCAGTTCCTTGCCTGCTTCGGCATTCTTGTCCTGCGACGCCTTGTAGGCGTGGGCACGGTTGAGCAGGCCCTTGCCGGTCACGCAGGAGAGGAACCAGTTCAGCTCGGGAATCTCGGGCACATCCGACTGGCGGTAGAACACCACATGCTCGGGGTCCAGACCACAGGCCAGCCAGCTGGCGGCAATTTCCAGCGTGGAGCGGTGCACACGGGCAGGGTCCTGGCACTTGATCAGGGCGTGGTAGTCGGCCAGGAAATAAAAACTTTCCATGCCGGGGGTGCGACTGGCGGCCACGGCAGGGCGAATGGCGCCTGCGTAATTGCCCAGGTGAGGTGTGCCGGAGGGCGTAATGCCAGTCAGAAAACGGGTGGTGCTCATATCTCAAACCAAGTTATCAAAAGAGGCTGCACGCAGGCAGCCTGAATTAGTCAAAGCTTTGTGTGCTTACTGCAGCGCAGACAGCAGGGGGCTGATGAGGGTGTTGATCACGCTGTAGCCAATGTCCATCAGCGGGCGCAGCCAGACCGTGCCCACAATGCCCAGCAGGACCAGCGCCAGCACGATGAAAAAGCCATAGGGCTCAATGCGCGAGAAGGTGATGGCTGCCTTGGTAGGCAGCAGCCCCACCAGAATGCGGCCACCGTCCAGCGGCGGCAGCGGAAACAGGTTGAAGGCCCACATCACCAGGTTCACCAGCACACCGGCGCGTGCCATTTCCATGAAAAAGCGCTCCTCCACATTGGTGGCAACCAGCACGACCAGCAGCAAGGCCCAGGCAATGGCCTGCACGAAGTTGGAGGCAGGGCCCGCCAGTGCGACCCAGATCATGTCGCGCTTGGGGCGGCGCAGATGGCTGAAGTTCACGGGCACGGGCTTGGCGTAGCCAAACAGGAAGGCACCCGAGGTCGAAAAGTACAGCAGCAGCGGCATCAGAATGGTGCCGATGGGGTCAATGTGCTTGATGGGGTTGAGCGTGACGCGGCCCAGCATGGTGGCGGTGTAGTCACCAAAGTAGCGCGCGGCATAGCCGTGGGCAGCTTCGTGCACTGTGATGGAAAACAGCACAGGAAAGGCGTAGATAAGGACGGTTTGTATCAGATCGTTCACGGTGTCATTGTCTCAAACATCCACCGCTTGCGGTGGTTTGCCATTGCAGCCCGTTTTACAGGCCAATTGCAGACAGCGGGCCTGCGCCTTCACGCACACACACGGGCGGGTTGCCCAGACGCATGGGCGTGAGGTCAATCACCGTCGTGGGCTCCAGCGGGCAGGCACCGGCATCGACAATGGCGTCGATCTCGTGCTCAAAGCGTTCGCGGATGGCTTCCGGGTCGTTCATGGGCAGCTCTTCGCCCGGAGGAATCAGCGTGGTGGCCAGCAGCGGTGCCCCCATGAGTTCCAGCAGCATCTGCGTGCCTTTGCGGTCCGGTACACGCAGGCCAATGGTCTTGCGCGAAGGGTGGCTCACGCGGCGTGGTACTTCCTTGGTGGCATCCAGGATAAAGGTGTAGGGGCCAGGGGTGCCCAGCTTCATGAGGCGGTACTGCTGGTTATCGACCAGGGCGTAGTTGGCCAGCTCGGACAGATCACGGCACAGCAGGGTGAGGTGGTGCTTGTCATTGACCTGGCGAATGCGGCGCAGGCGTTCCACGGCATTCTTGTCATCCAGCTGGCAGACCAGGGCATAGCTGGAGTCGGTCGGCAGGGCAATGACTCCGCCTTTTTGCAGCAGCGCGACGGCCTGCTTGAGCAGGCGTGGCTGCGGGTTGTCCGGATAGATTTCAAAGTACTGGGCCATGGTGCTTCCTTGATCTTGTGCGCGGTATGCGCATTGTGCGCCGTCTCTGGCGCTGCTGCATGCAGGTCAGATGCTCACAAAATGTGGGGGCAACCTAGCAGATACGGTGCTGCAGCAGCTCCCACACGCCGGTCAGCCGTGCAGGGTCAGGTGGCAGGCCGCCAAGGTCGATGGAGGACTCTTGCGGGCTGTGAAAGTCACTGCCGCGTGAGATGGCCAGGTTCAGCTCCTGGGCCAGATCCGCATAGTGTTCGTATTCGTGCGGTGTGTGGCTGCCGCAGACCACTTCCACAGCCTGACCGCCCAGCTCCTTGAAGCGGCAGAAAAAGGCGTACTCCTCCATGGGGCTGAAGTGGTAGCGCGCAGGGTGGGCCACCACGGCCACGCCCTGAGCATCGGTGATCCAGCGCACAGCGTCTTCCAGCGATGCCCAGCGTTGCGGCACATAGCCAGGTTTGCCTGGCACCAGATAGCGCTGAAACACTTCCTGCGTGCTGCAGCAGGCCCCGATTTCCACCAGATAGCGTGCAAAGTGGGTGCGCGAGATCAGCTCCGGATTGCCCACGTATTTAAGCGCCCCTTCGTAAGCGCCAGAAATGCCCGCAACCGCCAGCTGCTGCGCCATTTCTCTGGCGCGCGGACCGCGGCTGTGGCGCACGCTGTGCAGGCCATCGCGCAGCTGTGCATCGTCCGGATCAAAACCCAGACCCACGATGTGTACGGTGGTGCTGGCAAAGCTGACAGAAATTTCCACGCCCGTCAGAAAGGACAGCCCCTGCTCCTGCGCGGCTGCATGGGCCAGGGGCAGTCCGCTGATTTCGTCATGGTCGGTCAGTGCCCACAGCGTCACGCCGCGCGCTCTGGCACGCTGCGCCAGTGCCTGTGGAGACAGGGTGCCGTCGGAATAGGTGGAGTGGCAATGCAGGTCGGCCTGGAAGGGGAGGGAGGAGGGCATGTGATGGGGCATAGGTCAGCGGCGCTGCCGTTTAAAAACAACAGGCAAGTGCTGATTCTCGACGGGAGTTGCTTTTGCGCAAAATCCCCTTGAAGCTGCTATGTTTGTATCAGGCGTTTTTCTGATGCTTGCACAAAATGTTTCAAATTTGCGCGAAAAGTATTAAATCGGGAGGGAGAAGATGCAATTTAAGAACTGGTCGGTATCTACAAAGATATGGGGGCTGATGCTGGGGGTGCTGGTGCTGGCCGTGTGCGCAGGGGGCGCCATGCTGCGCTACATCGGCGGGGTAGAGACGCACTTGCGCGCTGAACTGCAGGACTATGAGCAGCGCATCCGGCTGGCCGAGCAGTGGCGCGGCATTACTGACCATGCAGTGGCTCACGTGGTGATGGGCGCCATGACCACCGAGAGCAGCCTGAGCGCTTATGCCCAGAACAAAACCCGTGAGGGCGTAGAGGGGGCATCGGCCATACAGAAACAGCTGGAGCAGGCGCTGACCAGCCCTGAAGGCCAGCAGCAACTGGTCAAGATTGCACAGGCGCGCGCCAAGGTGCTGGAGCTGAACGGGCAGATTGCGCAGGCGCGCAATGCCTATCGCTACGAGCAGGCCCGTGAACTGCTCGACCAGCAGATGATGCCTGCCGTCGCGGCCTATAACCAGGCGCAGACCGATCTGGTGCGCCTGCAGGAGCGCATGCGTGACCGCATGATTGAGCAGGGCCTGCAAAAGCGCAATTCCGCCTTGCTGGTGGGCGGCGCCGCACTGCTGCTGGTGGCAGTGCTGGCTGTGTTGCTGTCCCTCTATGTGATTCGCCAGATCACCCGTCCGCTGGACGAAGCCGTGCAGCTGGCCGAGACCATTGCTGCAGGTGATCTGACGGCCAGCCTGCAGTCTGACCGCAGGGATGAGCTGGGCAAACTGCTGCAAAGCCTGAGCGCCATGACCCAGCGCCTGCGCAGCGTGGTGCTGGAAGTGCGCAACGGTGTGGACTCTGTCTCCTCAGCAGCATCGCAGATTGCTACGGGTAATCAGGATCTGTCCAGCCGCACGGAGCAGACCGCAGCCAACCTGGAAGAAACCGCATCCAGCATTGAAGAGCTGACGGCGAGCGCCTCGCAGTCTGCCGATACGGCACGCCAGGCCAACCAGCTGGCCAGCACAGCAGTGCAGGCTGCGGAGCGCGGCGGCAGCGTGGTGCAGCAGGTGGTGAGCAGCATGCAGCAGATCACCAGCAGCAGCCACAAGATTGCCGACATCATCAGCGTGATCGATGGCATTGCCTTCCAGACCAACATCCTGGCGCTGAACGCCGCGGTGGAAGCCGCACGTGCGGGCGAGCAGGGGCGTGGCTTTGCCGTGGTGGCCGGTGAGGTGCGGGCGCTGGCGCAGCGCAGTGCCGAGGCGGCCAAGGAAATCAAGTCCTTGATTACGGCCAGCGTGGCCAATGTGGATGCAGGCTCGTCCCAGGTCGCAGAAGCGGGCAAGAGCATGCAGGAAATCGTCGAGAGCGTGCGCCGCGTGACCGATCTGATTGGTGAGATCAGCGCTGCGGTGCATGAGCAGCACGATGGCTTTGCCCAGGTCAATCAGGCGGTGAGCAATCTGGACCAGATGACCCAGCAAAACGCCGCGCTGGTGGAAGAGTCTTCGGCAGCTGCCACGGCCATGAATGAGCAGGCCCAGCGCCTGGCGCAGGTGGTGGCGGTGTTCAATGTAGGGAATGCGGGCGGACTGTCCATGTCCTACCAGCGTCCGGCGAGCCCAGCAGCTGCGGCCGTGAATGCCGTGCGCAGCGCGCCTGCGGCCGTGCCTGCATCTCAGCCTGCCAAGGACAAGGTCGCTGCTTCACCTGTGGCGTCGGCGGCTTCCACACCAGCCAAGGCAAGGCCTGCAGCCAGCCTGGCCGCACCCGCAGCAGCCAAGCCTGCAACTTCCATCAAGGCCGCTGCCGATGATGACTGGGAAAGCTTCTGAGCACATGCTCAGATAGCGCATACAGCAAAGGCCTGCATTGCAGGCCTTTGTTTTTGATAGCTGCTTGCGCTGATTTATCAAGCACTTCAAATAGAAAACTATCTGAAATGCTTGATTTGTCAGCGCTGGCAGCTCTTGTTTTTATGCTTGCGCACCTTCGACCAGAAACTGCACCTTGCGCTCACCGCGGAACTCGTTGATGTCCAGGCGAAACGCCATGTGCACCCATTCAGGCAGCGGCTCGGTGCGGCCAAACCAGATCCCGTCCACCTCGTCGCCACGGTGGCGCACCTTGAGCTTGAGGTGTTTCTCAGCCACCAGCCGTTGCGAGAGAATTTCCACGTCCTCGCTGAAGGTGGGTGGCGCAAAGCCCTGGCCCCAGACTTCCAGATTCAGCTGTTCCACGATCTCGGCACGGCGGAAGGTGGGGTCCAGCGGCCCGTCGGTTTCCACGCAGCGGGTGAGTGTCTTGGCATCCAGCCACTCCTGCGCCACTTGCGTGAACGCACGCTCAAATTCGTGAAATTTGTCTTCCGCAATGGTGCAGCCTGCCGCCATGGCGTGGCCGCCAAAGCGCAGCAGCACGCCGGGGTGGCGCTTGGCGACCAGGTCCAGCGCATCGCGCAGGTGAAAGCCGGGAATGGAGCGGCCCGAGCCCTTGAGTTCATGGCTCTTGCCTTCCGCCTGGCTGGCCGCAAACACAAAGGTGGGACGGTGCAGGCGGTCCTTGACGCGTGAGGCCACAATGCCGACCACGCCTTCGTGGAACTCCGGGTCATAGACGCTGATGGCCGCAGGCGGCGTGACGCCATCTTCAAACAGCTCGTCGGCCAGTGCAAAGGCCTGCACGCGCATGTCGGACTCCATCTCCTGGCGCTCGCGGTTGATGCGGGTGAGCAGCTTGGCCAGTTCCAGCGCCTTGCCGTAGTCGTCCGTCAGCAGGCATTCGATGCCAATCGTCATGTCGGCCAGGCGGCCTGCGGCATTGATGCGCGGGCCCAGCGCAAAGCCAAAGTCCGAAGTGGTGGCCTGCCAGTATTCCTTGCCCGCAGCTTCATACAGCCCGCGAATGCCGGCCTGCATATGGCCCTTGCGGATGCGCTGCAGGCCCTGTGCAACAAGACGGCGGTTGTTGGTGTCCAGCCTGACCACATCGGCCACCGTGCCCAGTGCCACCAGTGGCAGCAGCGTATCGAGCTTGGGCTGGGTCTGCGCCGTGAACACGCCGCGTGCGCGCAGTTCGGCACGCAGCATGAGCAGCACGTAGAACATGACGCCTACCCCGGCCATGTGCTTGCTGGCAAAGCTGCAGCCGGGCTGGTTGGGGTTGACCATGGCGTGGGGCGTGGGCAGCACTTCACCGGGCAGGTGGTGGTCGGTGACGACCACGGTCATGCCCAGGCGCATGGCTTCAGCCACACCATCGATGCTGCCGATGCCGTTGTCCACGGTGACCAGCACCTCATGCCCGGCGGCATGTACGCGCCGGGCGATGGGGGCGGACAGGCCATAGCCGTCCTGAATCCGGTCTGGCACTTCGTAGGTAACGTGCTGGGCGCCCAGCATGCGCAGGCCGCGCACACCCACGGCGCAGGCGGTGGCACCGTCGCAGTCATAGTCGGCCACGATGCAGATGCTGCGCTGCGCGGCGATGGCGTCGGCCAGAATGCGCGCCGCTTCATGAATGCCTTTGAGGCCGGAGGGCGGCAGCAGCTTGCTCAGGCTGGTGTCCAGTTCGTCGCAGGACTGCACGCCGCGCGCCACATACAGGCGTGCCAGCAGCGGGTTCACGCCTGCGCGTACCAGGTCTTGCACGCTGTGTTCAGCGATTTCTCTCTCAATGATTTTCATAGCGCTTCATGCAAGCCAGCAAAGCGCTGGGGATTCATTTTGTTCTTGATTTTTTGCAGCCAGCTGCGGCGCTGCGTGGTGAAGCTGCGCACATGCTGCTCTCCGCAGAAAGTGACGGTGGCGGTGCCGCCCAGCTGCACATGGGCCAGGGTCTGGGCCACAGGGCCAGCCTCGGCTGCCAGCCAGGCCTGTTTCCATGCGGGCCAGTCCTGGCGCAGTGCGCTCTGGCGCAGGCTGTCTACGAACAGCACGGGCGTCACGCTGTGCAGCGTGCGCGCTGCCTGTAGCGCTTCTGCATCCAGCTGGCCCACGCCATGCAGCCAGAAGGCGTTGATGGGGGGCAAACCGCGCGCGGCACGCTCGGCGTTAAAGCGGTGGTTGTACAGCAGCATCTGCACTTCGCTGTGCAGGCGCTGCAGCGTGCGCTGGTGCGGGCTTTGCGGCATCCAGTGGCTCACGTCGCGCAGCAGCACGCGGTCCAGTGAGGCGGATTCCAGCCTCTGTAGCGGCTCGCCGCTGACCAGCCAGCGGCCAGGGCTGGTTAGCTCCAGCTGCAGGCCATCTTCTGCAAACCAGGGC
>ERZ1034878.1028-NODE-1028-length-11089-cov-36.458673_pt1 | contig 11089 bp, 29 predicted proteins | sample MGYA00520593_ERZ1034878 | MGnify/ENA primary metagenome ERZ1034878 (study PRJEB33766, sample SAMN09781724) | gut metagenome | biome: gut microbiome | host: Homo sapiens | place: Madagascar | study: EMG produced TPA metagenomics assembly of the PRJNA485056 data...
ATTTATTTTATTTTAATTTAGGGCATTGCTACCGTTTGTGTTGTAGCATTGCTACCGTTTATGCACTGGCATTGCAAACGCAATGCGTATGCAATGCATACGCATAATAATTAGCATTACTACAACAAATTAAAGTTTATTGTTAAATAAATCTTTTATTTCTTCAAGAGTCCAACCTGTAAAATTGTCCTCAATTCTACTTCTATAATTTGAGTATTCCATTTTTAATTTGTTGTAATTACTTCTTGTAGTATTGTATTTATTGTAGAAAAAAATAGATGTAAAAACAAATAAGATAATCAATAGCATCAAATTTACAATTAAACCCTTATTGCTAAAAATTTCTTTATCTGTATTGAAACCTGCAATTATCCAAATTCCAATCCAAAAAGATAAATAAACCATTGAGGCAATACAAAAAGGAATAATAAATTTTAAAAGAGGCTCTTCAATATATGCAGTATTCACCAAAAGCACAAAACCAACAAAAACAATAATACTCAAGACGATAAAAATACGATGTAATCCTTTTTTAATGTTCATTATCTAATACCTTTATAACAAGTGCAATAACGATAACCTATTAAACTAAAATAGATTTTAAACATACGATTTATATACCACAAACAAAAATCAATTAAACTATATCAAATTTTTTTTAGGTGCAAATAATAAAAATAAACCAAAAACATCGATAATAATTTCTATTATTAGAGTTTGTGTATTATACGGCAACAAATTAACCTGTTTTAATAAAGTCCACACGTTAAATACAATTACATAAACAACAGCAATGATAATAGACATTTTAATATGGTTAAAGATAGAATTTATTCTTTTATAAACATTATTCATTTGCAAAACAAAAAAAATAATAAAATATGGTAACGCAATTAAATACATTAGCCAATTAGATAAAAATCCACAAATAACACCCAATAAAACCACACACAAAGAAATTATAATATTATTAAGAAAATACCATTTTCTCCCAATTTTTCCACCCATTTGTATAAACGAGCTATTATAAATGTTTTGATCTTTATCAACACTAAATAAAAGTATCACACCAGGTATCAAAAATTTTAAAAGAGGAACTGCTAAAATTAAGGTTGCTATTTCTTTGTAGCCAATATGTATGTTCATTACTTGTCCTTTCAATAAATGTTTTTAATTTATATACCACAAACACAGTTTATTTGTTATAAATCTTTAAAAAATTCAGACATTGAAACATTTACAGCATTGGCAATTTTTTTGATGATGGCAACTGATGGTGTTTGTTTTCCTAATTCCAAATTACCCAGATAGTTTTTGTTTATTTCTGCCATTTCAGCAAAAGATTCCTGACTTAAGCCGAGTTGTTGCCTATAAAAACGTATTTTTTCCCCAACCAATATTCTTAAAGTTCCCATAACAATAATTATGAAGTGTTTTTCTAAAATTTCAACCGTTGATAAGCGGTTGACGAAATAAATTATTCAGGTGAAAATATTGTTTTAAGGAGTTAAGAAAAATGCAAAACAACGATATGCGAAATAATTTAACGATTTTTTCAACGTTAAAAGCAAAGAGTAATATTTTGACAATCATTTTTATTGTAGGTTTATTGATAATATTTGTGTTGCAAATTTATACTTTAAACCAAATAGACTTGTTGAAAAGAAAAGTTGATCACAGATATTTTAACATAACGAATTCTTTGGAAGATATACATCACGTTGAGATAGAAACGTTGCACGGAAGAGTTTATGATTCAATGCCAAAAAGCAAATAATCAGATGTTACATTAAAGCACTCACAGATGTTAACGATTTCATCTGTTGTTGGTTTTTTGCCAACACATAAATCTGCTAATCTTTCAAAGTTGATATCAACAACCCCTGCAAATGTTTTCAAGTCCAGATTGGAATTTTCAATTAGTTTGCAAAGTCTGTTGTTAAAATTTTTAAAATCAATATTTTTTTGTTTTAGTTCAAAGGTGTTTTTAGGATAGATAAACATCTGCCCTTTCCCAGTTAACAACCAGTTTATATTTAGATTGTATTTTTCAATAAAAATTCTTAGGATATCTGCGTTTGGTTTGCTATAACCACTTTCGTAATTATAGATTGTAGAGGCTTTTGCATTTATATTTTTAGCCAGTTCTTCTGCCGATATATTGTTGTTTTTCCTGAAAAATTTTAATCTGGTAGCAATCATATTTTTCCATTCTGTGTAACAAATTGTAAAAATATTACAAGAAACTTGATAAATTACAAGTTTTTTGTAATATAATCATTATAGATAATAAAGCTTAATTTATTATCACTTAAAAGTCGTATTAAATCAAGTATCAATGCGAAATTACTATAAGCCTTTAGTGGGCTTATTTGTAATGCAAAAAAGGAGAACAGAATGGCAGAAACAGAACAAACCGTGACGGCAAATTTTCGCACAAATGCAGATATGTTGTGCAAATTTAATGCAGAGGTAAAGTTAAGGAGTTTGTTTAACAAAAATGTTTTTAACGCATTTTTAGCGAAATTTATCGAAAATCCAAAAGAAACATTGAAATTTATTGGGATAAATAATTAACAAAGGGGGAGAAATGGAACGTAAAATTATTGTGTCTGTTAGCCTGAGTTATGACGTAATCAACAAACTTGACTCAATGGCTAACAAAGAAAACCGTTCAAGAGCAGAAGTGATGAGGACTGCAATCGATTCGTTTTTAAAGCAAAAACAAATTGTATCAAAAGTTTAAAAACAAAAGTCAAAAAGGGAGTAAAAAATGATAAAGGATTTACGAAAATTTTTCAGAAAAGAATGTAATTACTCAGAAAAGATTATTTTTTTAGTAGTACAAACAAGGAAATTTTTCAGTCAAAAGATACAAGAAGAGCTTAACGGAAGAATTGATATTCCATATATGTATTATGCGGATTATTTGACCAGAAAAGAGATCAAGACAATAGTCAGAGAAAAACGTGTTGACAGTTGTTTTAAAAAGTGTGTCAAAGAGATGTTGAAGAACGGGAAGAAAAGAGAATTAGAGTTATACGGGGTAATATAATGAGCAGAACTCTTTATAAAACATATTTTTCACACGACATCTACGCAAGGCAAGACAGAAAAATAAAAAATCTGTTATTGCATTTTCGAAAAGAAAGCGAAGAAAAAGCAAAATCAGCACTATGTGTATATTGGTGGATAGTAGAAGATATGCACGCAGACGATTTTAAGGTATCTGATTTAGAGGTTTACGCAGACGATTACAGATGCGATATAGATTTTTTAAAAACAATCTTAAATGATTTTGAATTATTCAAAATTGAAAACGATTGTTACATATCAGACAGAGTCTTGAGAAACATTGAAGAAATGGAAGAAAAAGCAGAAAAGGCTAAACGTGCAGCATCGAGAAGATGGAATGGTAACGGAAACAACGACAAGCCAAAACAAGACGAAAAGAAAATCAATATTGATGATGTATTTATATCAGAAGTTAAAACTGCACTTACAAAGGCTTTCCCAGATACAGAAAAAATCTCAAAAGACAATAAACAAAAGATAGCGAAAATTTCAGAAGAAAACGGTTTAAAAATTGAAGATTGGCAAAAGATTTTTTCTAATGCAGCAAGAGGACAAGACTTCAATGGCAAAACTAAAAAGATTGCTTTAAAAACAATTCTTGAAAGATGGGATGATATCCTGAACGATAATTATTATCTTACAGAAGATAAGGAAAAAATCGAAAAGAAAAAAGAAGCTGCGAATAATCTTAAAAAACAACAAGAAAAGGAAGAACACGATAAATCAATGGAGTATCTTAAAGAACAACAAGCAGCAAAAGCTTTGATAAAAACTGTAAACGATGCGGTTGAATATCTAAACAAATATAAAAAGTGTAAAATACCAGAAGCTTTAGCCAAAAACAAAGATTATCAAGAGCTTAAGAAAAAATATCCGATAGAGTTAGATATAGAAAATAAAAAGTATATAAGGAGCAATAGCGATGAAAAACAGTGATGAGAAAAATCAAAGTTATTTTTAGGGGAAAGAGCCTAAAAAATGGAAGAACAAATAGAAAAGTTTAAAACCCGCAGGGAATTCGATAACAAGTATCCAAGCAAAATATATGTATGCAGTAGATGTGGAGAATGGATAGGAGACAGGTACAATTGCAAATTTTGCGGTGAAACCTCAAACAAGCTTTTCCTTTCCTCAGATAAGTTATACAGATATCAAATAGCAGAAGAATCCCCGAGAATAATATTTCAACCAATAGAAAGGTTAAACAGTGTACAAGAAAAAAACTAATAAAAACAAATATTTTAGAATAATTGAGAATGTTAATGTCTTAAAAATTATTGAAAAGATTGAGTTTGAAAATGGAAATTGCAAAACTGTTTTTGAGGGAGAAAAAAACGGAAAAACTGCTCATTTTATTTTGTGGAAGCTTGTACCTTCTCTTAATGAGGGGGCAAAAGTAAACCTAAAAGGTTTTTTAAGCAAAAACGGCAAATATATACTTGACTCGATAATTATCTTAAAAAAAGAGGGAAAAGAGTGAGAAAGAGAGAAAAAAAGATATAGTATCGGGCGGAGCAGAAGCTTATTTAAGAAGTTTCATCGTGGAAAATTTAAGTGTAGAACACGATGATATCTTGCGACTAAATCGGGTACTGGCAGAAAACACAACTCCTATTAAAAGACAACAATATATCCCAAGATTTACCCCACAGCCAGTATCTGATGAAGCGCTTTCTAAAATTGGTAAATATATTATAAAAATGGACGAGGTAGAAATGAAAGATAACGAACAAGAAACGGCGAAGGTTAAACCGGAACAGCAATTAGAACAACCACCAAAACAAGAGATTGAGCTAACGAACAAGGAAAAAGAAGTTTTCAAACTGTTAAAAGGCTGTTTTTCGAGGAGTGAAATAAGCGATATGCTTAATATGACATTACCTTGTGTATACGTACACACAAAAAATATTTGTAAAAAATATGGAGTTCCCAATTTAAAAGAACTTACAAGAACGATTTTTTTAAATACTGATATTGAAAAGGAAAACGAAGAGATAAAAGCGGATTCAAAAGACGAGTTCGAAGAGGCAGTAAAACTTTTAGAAATGAGAGCAGAACAAATCAAACAAGACCGTGAGGAAATTATTACAAGGTTTAATGCTCGATTATTTAATATTCAAAACGCAATAAAAAAGATAAGAGGAGAAAAATGCCAGAACGATTTCAAATCGCAATATTGATATTAAATATCTTCTCTTTAGGGTTTATTATGGCGTATTTAGCAATTTTATTCGAAAAGGTAAAAATATAATGGAAAAATCAGGTTTATGGTCTAAACAAAAGACTGCAGATTATTTATTTCAAGATGTTATAAATGATTCGCAAAAAAGGAAAGAAAAGTTGAACAACTGGATCAATCGCAAAATCATACCAAAAAGTATTACAGGAAAATTTGGAAAAGATGTTTTATTTTTTTCCGAAGACCTAAAAAAATGGTTAGAAACAAGAAAAAGAACGGTGGTATAATGACAATTTTCAAAAAAGGCAGTAATAACAAGTGGTACTATCGTTTTCAACTTAATGGAAAGGAATATTATCGAGCTTGCAAAGGGGCAACGAACAAAAAAGAAGCTGATATGTATGAGTCGATTGTCAAGGCTGAGCTTATGAAAGGTAATTTAGGAATATTAGAAAACAAGAAAAAGCCCTTTCTAAAAGACGGTTTGGACATTTATTTACACTATTCAGAAATAAATAAAAACAGTTATAAAAGTGATTTAAGTATGACAAAGCGTTTTTTATGTTTCTTTGGAAATGTTGATTTATCAGAAATAACTCCAACGATGATTGAAAACTTTAAACAGTATTTAAAAAACGATATAAAACTCAAAAATTCAAGCGTAAACAGATATTTACAAGCTTTAAGCAAAATGTTTAATCTATGTATTGCTGATGAATTATTAAGTAAAAATCCATTAGAAAAAGTTAGAAAAATGAAAGAGGAGAATTATAAAATAAGAGTTTTATCAAAAGATGAAGAAGCTGTACTTTTTTCAGTTTTGGATGAAAGAATAAAGCCGATTGTAACTTGTGCATTAAAAACAGGTATGCGAAAAAGTGAGATATTAACTCTAAAATGGTTAAATATTGATTTTGATGGAAATTATATCGAGCTATTACACACAAAATCTGGAAAAAAACGTAAAATACCAATTTCAAAAACATTAAGAGAACTTTTTATAAAAATCAAGAAAACAAATAAAAGTGAGTATGTTTTTGTAAATCCTAAGACAAACAATCGTTATATTGATATTAAAAGGTCATTTAGGACGTCGCTTAAAAGAGCTGGTATAGAAAACTTTGTTTTTCACGACTTGAGGCATACTTTTGCAACACGCTTAATAGAAAAAGGAATAGATATTGTAGTAGTTAAGGAACTTTTAGGACACGCTGATATATCGACAACTATGATATACACACATAGCGATGCTATTCGCAAACAAAATGCAATCAACATAATAGACAATTATTAGAGGTGTTAAACAATGAAAAATAGAACAAAGTATGACAGATATAACGAGATTACAAATGCAGAAATGACAAATATCAAATTAACAAACAATCTCCAATCCAAAGAGCAAGAGTGCGAAGAGTTTAAAAAAGAAAAAGCAGAAATTAAGAAATACTTAGGAATTTCAGATAAAACAATTATACAACGTCTTGAAGAATTGCAAGAATTTAAAGACGAATTAAAAATATCAGAATATAACTACAAGCAAGCACTTGATGAAATTGAGAAATTTATGATTTATGAATTTTCTGGACAAAATCAATGGGTAAAGAAGAATGTTTTAGATATCATCAACAAGGCAAAGGAGCAGTAATGTTAATTCTCTCAATAATATTAAATTTGTTCTTAATAAATTGGGTTTATTGTCTTAAATTAGACAATAAATATTTAGAAGATTATAGACTTAGATTTGAAGAAAAGGACGGTGAGTAATGAATATTTTTGAAAAAATAAAAAGCTTAAATATTGATACTCTTGCAGAAGAAATGTCAAATTTTTTCGATTGTCATTATTGCCCTTACACGAGGACAGTATAATCACAAAAAATTAGCAGAATTTTTTAGGGAGAAATAAAACAATGCAAAAAATTCAACATATAACCAAACAAGACTTCGAGGAGTTTGTGATAAATTATGATGAACAGGAGGGGGATAATGATTAGAGGTAATTTTATTGAAGATATGGAGCAATTGCAAAGCCTTTATGAAGAGAGATTTACTCATTATAGTTGCGAATACCATTTTAACGGAAAAATGAACGCAAGAGTTAAAATGCTTGATTATAAAAATTGTGTAGAAAAAATGAAAAAAGTAATAACTTTTATAAATACCCTATAAAGGAGCTTAAAAATGATTAAACTTATCAAATGTCCACATTGTGGCAGTCAACAAAAAATGGTAATAGATACAAAGTTGGTAAAGTTCTTCCCCGAAGAATCTGAAATTTTGCAAAAGGAATGTTTGAAAATCCTTAAACGAATCCAAAAATTACAATACAAGCACGACTTCAAGGATTTACCGAGTTGGAAGTTGAACGATGTAAATAATCAGTTAGGAACTTTACAAAAGATACACGATATTTTGACGGAACATCTTTAAATTTCTGTTGTGGAAATTTTGAGCTGACAAAAGCCCTTTCTGACTTTATTAAAAGCAAAAACTTGTTTCTTACATAAAATTTGCAAAAAACATTTTATAAATGGTTAAACCAAGAAAGTGAGGTGGAATAGATGAAATACGAAGTAGAATTTAAAGAAACAACTGTTTATAACTTCATTATTGACGCCGACACAGAAGAACAAGCCGAAAACAAGGCTTATGAATTTTACGAACAGGCTTTAGCAAATGATAACCTATCCGACTATGGATATGACAATTTTATCGAAGTATCAGAAATAGGTGAGTTATATGAGTTTAAACCAGTAAAGGAGTAACTATGAAATCAGAACAAGAAATAAAAGAAAAATTAGCATATTGCAAAGGCTATCGTGATGGTGGTTTAGAGTATGGAATATCTGCTTATGATGATGCTTTTACCGAAGGACAAATAGAAGTCCTTGAATGGGTTTTAGAGGTGAATAATGACAACAAATAGAGAAAAACTAAATAGAATGAACAACGAAGAGTTTGCAAATTGGCTTACCGATAATGACGATGCAAGCGAACTTGTAAACTGCAAAATGTGCTTATTTTGTGCAAGCGGCAAATACGATAATGGCAAATGGAAATATATTCAATGTTGCGACGAAGATTTTAGATGTAAAGACGGCATTGAAGAATGGTTAAACCAAGAAAGTGAGAGATAAAATGAATTTAGATAAACAAAAAATCAATAGACATCAAATAAAATCAATAGTAAAAGTCGGGAAAAAGTCGGGAAGAAATAAAGAATACGTGTGGAGGGACTCGAACCCCCGACCTTTTCGTTCGTAGCGAAACGCTCTATCCAACTGAGCTACACACGCATTTTATATTTTATTTAATTGTCAATTTCCGCTTATAACCTTTTGGTTCGTAGCCAAACGCCAATCCCGTAGCGACGTTGTTTAAAGTAGCAAATTACCCTTATTTAATCATAATTTTAACTATATTTAATATTGAGTGATTATTATTGATTTTATATAAATTTAAATACATAAGTCGGGAAAAAGTCGGGAAAAAATCGAGAAGAATTTTAATAAGAAATCTTCCGGGTGAAAATATCCACATATTGAGTAGTAAAACAGTACAAAGGAGGCTTATATGAAAACTGAAAAAGAAATCGAACAGGAATTAAACCAACAAATCAAAAATTGGAAAAAATCTAAAAATAAAGGTCCTCTAATTATCGAGTTTGAGGATGGAGAAAAATTTGTATTTGTTAAAGATATAAAGAAAAGACCTGCTTTTATCGTATAGAGCTTTTTAAAATAGTCAAGTTCGTAAAAAAAGTTCTCATCTTCTTTTTGAAAATGAGAACTTTCAAAAACTTCTGTCTTTTTGAGAACAGAAGTGGCGTGTTTATATAATTTTAAAACATTGTTTTCTATTTTTTCCTTTAACAAAAGATATATGTACCCACCTGTTATATTCATTTATTAACTGATCATATTCAAGTCTGCTTTTTAGAATATAATTAAACAATTCTTGTGTACTCATTTTTTTTGTTTGAATATCGACAGCTTGACCTTTTGTGTGTTGACTTGTTGCTACTCCACCAACAAGCTTGTTTACTTTATCACATCTATATCCGCTTGTTATAACTATTGGTGTTCCAAGCTTTTCTCTTAATGGTTGCAACACATAAAAAATTAAATCTAACATATAATCAAGCGAGTTAATATCTGGCATATTGTTTATATTATATTTTACTGCAGTATCCGAATGTGCAAGTTCTGATATTTTAAAATTTAGCATTTATCCCCCTTACAGTTAATCATTGCATTATATACAAAATCAAACATTATATATTCTTTATTATTGTGAAATACTGTTATTTCTTTTATTTCCATACTTACCACCTTTTATTTTCCAAATCCTCGATTCTATGATTGGCAACATCTACTTTTTCATATAGAACATCGATATCAGATTCTGTTTTGAATTGACGCTCTATAACTGAATTGTGTTTATTTTGTTTTTCTTCTAATCGCTGAAAATGTTCAGAAAATTCCTCCCTCAGAAGGTTTATTATTTGTTTTTGATGATCTTGAGTTGCTTTCAATGTTCCGGCAAAAAAAGCTATTGCAACGACATTGACCATAATACTTAATGCTAATTCAATGTTCATTACATACTCCTTTTGTCTAAATAGTCTTGAAAATGAGCAGGAGTGATACACCAAGCAGGAAGGGCATAATATTCACAAATTTTGGGATAAGACAAAGCAATGTATTCAGAACATATAAGTCCTTCCCTGTCTTTTTGTTTTCCATTATTGTGAAATAGTGCCGCTAAAAATAGAGAGTGAATATCGCCTAAAGAATATGATTCTCCTATATGTTTTTCAAGCTCATTTTTATTAAGATTAAGTTCATAAGCTCTGAACTGATATTGAGTGTCTTTTTCTATAATTTTCCAATATGATTTTGGAATTTTTCTTACTCCTGCTGAAACCGAAAGTGTTTTAAATGCTCTTGCGTGAGATTCATAGATATACCAAGTATCATCATTATATACAATTGCAAGAACGTGTGTTGGTATCTTCTTAGAATTGGTAGCATATTGTTTTGAATATTTACGGATTTTTTTTGATATTAAACCTTCCCCGTATTGCAAAGCAATATAGGTTTTGTTTTTGTCTAATTCTTTAAATTCTATCATTTTCTTTTTTTCCTTAATTGTTTTTGTATTTTTCTGTTAGCTTTCCCGAAACCTTTTACTATTGCTTTTGATATTGATTTCTTAACACTTTCAGGAATTGCAGGAAGATTGTACGTTGTTAAATAGGCACTAATAGATTCTATTGTTACGGCAATAATTATTTCTTCGATTTTATCGAGATTATCGTTTTCATCAAGTTTTCGAAAAATATTATCCGCCACAAAATCTTCAAGCTTTTCTCTTTTGTTTCTTTCTTCAATAAATATAGTTTTAAATTTCATCTTCTGTTGATTCCTCGCTTATAGTTGGGTATACACCATAGAAATCGAAATAGATTTGTCTATCACATTCATCTAAAAAGTCTTGTGTAACGAGGACATCTCTGTTTTGAGTGCCGTTTGCGTTGTATGTAATAATAGGTACACCGACTGCGAGAGTTGGTTTAATATCAAACAAAAAATCTCTTACATCCCCAGTTGTCATTTCTACTTTACGTTTTACATATCCAAGTGAGGTATTGAAGAATTCTTTTGCTCTCTGTTGGTTTTGCAAATCTGCAAGTTCTTCTTCAGTATAACCTTTAGCGAGCAAAGCTTCTTCTGTTTCCTCGATTAAATAACCTTTGTTATGGTTTTGCTGAACAATAAAATCAAGTCTTTGTTTTTCTGTATAAGGTTTGTTTAATTGTGCTTTTGTTTCCATT
>ERZ1034878.1036-NODE-1036-length-11027-cov-8.442308_pt1 | contig 11027 bp, 13 predicted proteins | sample MGYA00520593_ERZ1034878 | MGnify/ENA primary metagenome ERZ1034878 (study PRJEB33766, sample SAMN09781724) | gut metagenome | biome: gut microbiome | host: Homo sapiens | place: Madagascar | study: EMG produced TPA metagenomics assembly of the PRJNA485056 data...
ATACAGGATTATGACGAAAACCTTGTAAATTCTGATATTGATATTAAAAATCTGACATCAAGAATTAAATCCAGTGGCAAAATGAATTTTTCTCTTTGTCTTTATGGTGAACCGGGAACAGGCAAAAGCTTATATGCAAGATATTTGGCTAAAAATCTAGGCATAGAAGTTGTTATGAAACGCGCAAGTGATTTGATTTCGCCTTATGTTGGTGAAACTGAGAAACATATTGCGGCTGCTTTTGCAGAAGCAAAAGCTAAAAAAGCAATGCTGATTTTTGATGAAGCTGATAGCTTTCTGCAAAATAGAAACAATGCAATGAGACGCTGGGAAGTTTCACAAGTAAATGAAATGCTTACTTGGATGGAAGTACATGAATATCCTTTCGTTTGTACAACAAATCTGCTAGATTCATTGGATGAGGCAAGTTTAAGGCGTTTTACGTTTAAAATTAGATTTGATTTTTTGAATCAAAAGCAGGTGAATTGTGCAATTGAACACTTTTGGGGTATTAAAAATACACAAGTCGATATAAAAGGCCTAACTGCCGGAGATTTTGCAACAGTTAAAAAGAAAACGGATATTTTAGGTATTGAAAATTTGAACGAAATTTTGAAAATGCTTGAAGAAGAAGTTAAAATCAAAAAATCTGAAGAATTGAAACAGGCGATTGGATTTTAGAAATTGAAAGTGATTAATGTTAATGATGCAAAAAAATTGCACCTTACCTTTTGCAATTTAGAAAGGTAAGGTGCAATTTTTACATAAATTTTTTTATATTAAATTTTAAGCATTAGCTTTTTCTGCGTCAAAACATTCTTTGCATAAAACATCTCTGCCTTGAGTCGGGTTAAAAGGTACCTGAGTTTGCTTACCGCATTTTGCGCAAACTGCATCAAACATTCTCTTTTTACCACGGTGTTGTTGTTTTTTAGCCTTTCTGCAGTTTGGACATCTTTTTGGCTTATTTGTTAAACCTTTTTCTGCATAAAACTCTTGTTCACCTGCTGTGAATACGAATTCACAACCGCAATCTTCACAAATAAGCTTTTCGTCTTGGTACATGATTGTTCTCCTAAATAATTAATAACCTTGGCACTTTGTTTTATGCCATGCACTCATTTTATACTTTTTTCGGAGTGACGTCAAGCCTAATGCGTGTTTTAATTAAATATTTTTGTTGGGCTGAAAGCCCAACTTACATAAAGATTATCTAGGCAAGCTCAGCTTGAAATACATATTCTGCAGGACCTGAAAGGAATACATCCCCTTCAGGTTTATTTGGTGCACCGTTCCAAACTACATTTACGACGCCACCTGGCAGTTGAACTTCTACGGCGTTTTCAATATATCCGTTTAGAATACCTGCTACAACGCTAGCGCAAGCACCCGTACCGCAAGCCAAAGTAATACCGCATCCTCTTTCCCAAACCGCAAGTTCGATTTTTTTGTAAGACTTAATCTTTACAAACTCTACGTTTGTTTTTTCAGGAAATTCTGCGCTAGTTTCAATAATCGGCCCGTATTCTTTTGCAAATTCCATTACATCATCTTCAGGTGAAACGAAAATTACAAAATGCGGATTGCCCATTGAAACAGCGTTACCGTCAAAAATCATATTTTTAACAGACATTTTGTAATTCAAATTGTGGTGAGGGATGAAAGGAATTTTTTCAGGTTCCAAAACCGGCTGTGACATATTTACTCGAACAAATCCGTCATCAAGGATTTCAGGTTTAATAATTCCTGCTAAAGTTTTTACGGAGAACATTTTTTTATCTATAAGTTTGTTATCGTAAACATATTTGGCAAAACATCTCATACCGTTTCCACACATTTGAGCAGTAGAGCCGTCAGAATTGTAGAAAAACCAACCAATATCTGCTTCTTCGCAACTTGTATTAGGAATAATAAGCCCGTCTGCGCCAACTCCGAAGTGTCTATCACAAAGCATTTTAGCAGCGTCTGTAATTTTCATATCAAGTTTTAAGAATTCATCATAATCAATAATGACAAAATCATTGCCACAGCCTTGCATTTTTGTAACCTTTATTCCCATTGTTTCTCCAATCGATATTTACTTAATACGTTCATATAGTACAATTAAATTATATAAAGGAATTTGAATTATGGCAATAATAAAAGTACAAAAAGGAACAAAAGACATTCTTCCAGCTGAAATGCCTGTATGGCACTTTATGGAAGATGAGGCAAGAAAGATTTTTACGGAATATGGTGCGAAAGAAATCAGAACTCCGATTTTTGAGGCAACTGAACTTTTTGCGCGTGGTGTTGGCGATACAACAGATATCGTTAATAAAGAAATGTACACATTTGAAAAAAGCGAACGTTCATTAACTCTTCGTCCCGAAAATACAGCAGGCGTAGTTAGAGCATTTATTGAAAACGGTATGCACAGACTTTCTGCCCCTGTTAAACTTTGGTACAAAGGACCGATGTTCAGATACGAACGTCCACAAGCCGGTCGTCAAAGACAATTTCACCAAGTTGGTGTTGAAGTTTTTGGTATAAAGCAAGCCACTGCTGATGCGGAAGTTATTTTAATGGCGGTTAATTACCTTAAAGCACTTGGTTTGAACGATTTGAGTGTTGAATTGAATTCTCTCGGCTGTCCTGAATGTCGTGAAACTTTCAAAACAAAGTTAAAAGCTGTAATTAAACCATATTTGAGTGAACTTTGTCCTGATTGCCAAGCAAGATATGAAAAAAATCCGCTAAGACTTTTGGATTGCAAAGTTGAAGAATGTAAAGCAATTTATGCGAAACCTGAAATTCAAGAAGTTATTCAGTCTGATTTTATTTGTGAAGATTGTGCAAATCATTTTAATGAATTAAAAGGTTATTTAGACGCTTTGAATATTAATTATTCTATTAATAAACTTTTAGTAAGAGGTTTGGATTACTATAACAGAACAGTTTTTGAAATTAAATCAAACAATTTGGGCTCTCAAAACGCGGTTTGTGGCGGTGGAAGATATGACAGCCTTGTTCGTAATTTAGGCGGAGAAGATACACCTGCTATCGGTTTTGCAATGGGTATGGAAAGATTAGCGTCACTCATCGGACAAAAAGAAGCAGAAAGAACAACGGCGTTTGTTGTTTCAAATAATACGTTAGAAGCAATCAAGTTGACAGAAGAACTTCGCGGACAAAATGTTACAGCAGAATTTGATTTGACAAATAAGAAGTTTGTAAAACAATTGGAAAAAGCTTCTAAGGTTGCAAAATATGCTTTAATTTTAGGCGAAGATGAAATTTCTGCGGGTAAAGTAACCGTTAAAAATCTTGATACTTCGGAACAAAAAACTGTTGCAAGAGAAGATTTGCTGAAAGAAATTTTGTAATTGTTAAATTGAAATATGTAAGGTCTATCCCTTTGGGATAGACCTTTTTTACATGTTTTTGCATAAGTTAATAAAACCCTCTCCCCTGCCTTCGGCACCCTATCTTGGATTATTCGGGCGAGCATAACATTCCAATAACAACAAATCCTAACGGATTTTTCTTGTTATTTCCGTGTTATTTGCTCTTACGGGCTTGCTCGCTAACGCTCGACATCGCCCTACCGAAAATCCCCTCCCCCAGGGGAGGGGGCTAAAGTCGCTCAATTAACGCAAGTCACTCCCTACCCTTTTATCAATTTTACATGGGGAGGGTGTCCGAAAGACGGGAGAGGGTGTTATTAACTTTTTCAAAAATAATTTTCCACTTTCAATTTAAAATACCCACCCGCATCTGTAAGGTTCTGCACAGCCTTGCCAACATCGGTGACCTCCCTAACGAGGGCGGTTTTTCGTAATATATGTTCCATCTTGAGCACATGAAAATTTTTAAAATTGTAGGGTGCAAATTTTTGCACCAAAAACTTAAAAAAGAGGGAATAGTTTACGTTTTTCCCTCTTAAAATATCTAAAAATAATTGTTTTTATAAATTAAGCTAATTTTTCAGAATCTTCTATTACCATTTTTTCAATTAATTTCGTATATTTTTTAGGCTCTTTAAAAAATTCCAAAACTTCATCTGTCGTACCTGAAAAAATAGCACCACCTCTTACTTTATCTAAATGAGGATGTTCTGTTTTTACGTTGACAAAGCGGATATCTTTTAGCTTTTCTCCAATTCCTGCAACGATTTCTATACTGAAATCTTTTGCATAAGTTGTTTTTTCAGGGTTATTAAATCGTTCGATAATTGTACCAAAAGAACCATTTTGAGGCATTTCTCTTTGTATTCGTTTTGATATATTTTCCAGTGCTTGTTCTATACTATTTCCAAAAGTTTTCATTTTATTACCTGCTTTAGCGTTTTTTATACCATTAAAATTCGTATTTATTTTTTCACTAACATTATAAATGTTTTTCATCTGATTTTACCTCGTTTTAAGTATAATATACAATATTATTTAGCATCATGTAAAGTTTTAAGTCCTTCAACAGAAATCAAATTAATTTCTTCTTGAGTCAGATTTTTAAAATTAGCTTTATTCAGCGCGGGTTTTTCTCCCACCGGCATGCCTAATTCTATTCTGCGATTATAATTATACACTTGTGTTAAATACGGATTGTAATATTTTTTATAATTATTATAAATCTGCGTTTTTTATCTTCAAGCTTTAATTCCATGCAGCTTGCAATAAAATTTGACGCCATATCAGCTTTAATAAAAACGTCATCTTCATTAAGTTTTTCAATATTTTTATTTTTTGCAACTTGTATAAATTCTAATAAATCTATTCCAAGCAAATCTTTTCCTGTAACATTAAACCATTCACTGATTTTAGCCGTTGCACGTAAAATTTTATGTTCGTCATCAATTACTACTAAACCATCAGAAAGTGAATTAATAACAGCTTCTAAAAATTTGTTTTGACGATGAAGCTCTGTTTGATATTCAGTAATCATTTTTTCTCTATCATAAAGAGTTTCAATCATCCTGTTTATACTGTCTGCCAATGGTTCTGTGCTTGGAATTTCCATTTTTTCAACTTTTTTCGACAAGTCACCATATCGAACAGAATTTACTGTTTTTGTAATTACACCCAAGTAATCATTAATCTTAGACCATTTTTTGCCTGCATGCCTTGCAAAAAAGAAGAGGAATATTAACATGCCTAGTACAAAAAGATTTAAAATATGTATAAATAATGTTCCCTTATCTGCAAAATAATAACTTAACACTTCCATTAGCATGCTCAACTTGTCCTATTTTAATATTTTATGATACAATTATAACAGAAAAGGAGTATAAGGGGGAAGGATATTTTTAAATAGGGCTTGCCTGTTTAATTTGAGCCTTAAACCTTAAAAAGTCGGATTTATTCATGAATAAGATTTATAACATATTTTTGGGAGTATTTTGTTGGTCATGTGCTATTTCAGCACAAGCTGCGGAAAAGTTTGATATTTTGCCTGATTTGCCTGAACCTTTAGCTAATGCGGCGCAAGCTTCTTCCGTTACAACAAGCGATAATGCAATAAACACTACCCAATCAATCGGACAAGAACCAAATCTAGTTTCAATTGTATTTTCTTTGATTTTTGTTGTTTTATTAATTTATGCAACAGGTATTATTTATGCAAAGCTTAACAAACTAGGCTTAAATACTCTAAAAAAACAAATGGGTGAAGGCAATAATTCGCATGTTTCTGTTATTTCAACTACACCATTAGGGAATAATAAATCTTTGCATGTAGTGGAACTTGACGGTAAAAGAATGTTAATAGGCGCATCAGCAAATTCTATTCATTTGATAAAAGATTTAGGTGCTTTTCCTCCGGAAGAATTTGAAGAAGGCGAATATTCAAAAATAGAAATTCCTAATATAAGAATTCCGAAAATAGAGATTCCTAAAATTGAATTTCCGGGTTTTACGAAAGTTGTAGCAAAAAAAGCGGTTGAAGAAGAAACTCTGCCTCAAGAAGAAGAGGAAACTAAAACAGAAGAAAGTGACAATTTCGAGATTTCGGATATTTATGTTGAAGAAGAAAATCCTGATGGAATTATTGATAAATTGTTCCACACGGTAGCAGAAGAAAACAAGCAACCGCAAGAAGAAAAAGATAATGAACATAAAGTTGACCCTGACGAGTTTGCACTTTATAAGAAGTATTTAGGCTAAATATCGGGTTAAATAAGGAGAGCTAATGGCAAAGTGTGTGAAAATTGCAAATAAGATTGTAGGTGACGGTTACCCTTGTTTTATAATTGCTGAAATAGGGATTAATCATAACGGCTCGGTTGCTTTAGCAAAAAAAATGATTGATATAGCTGTAACTACAGGGTGTGATGCTGTAAAATTCCAAAAAAGAACCGTTGATGTCGTTTATACAAAAGAAGAATTGGCAAAGGAAAGAAAAAGTGTTTTTGGAAATACTAACGGCGATTTAAAACGTGGTTTGGAATTTGAAGAAAAAGAATACAAAGAAATTGATGAATATTGCAAGAAAAAAGGCATTTTATGGTTTGCGTCTTGTTGGGATGAAGCGTCCGTTGATTTTATGGAAAAATTTGACATTCCATGTTATAAAATCGCGTCCGCCTCTTTAACCGATGATAATTTACTTAGATATACAAAGTCAAAAGGAAAGCCAATATTACTTTCTACAGGCATGAGTTCAATGGAAGAAATCAGGCATGCTGTTTCTATTTTGGGTGAAGATAATTTAATAATTTACCATTGCACTTCTACTTATCCGTCAAATGCAGATGAAACAAATTTACGCGCAATAGAAACATTTAAAAAAGAATTTTCTTGCCCTATCGGTTATTCAGGACACGAAAGAGGAGTAACTCCTTCTGTATTGGCTGCGGCATTAGGGGCAAATTCTGTAGAACGTCATATTACGGTAGATAGAACAAATTGGGGTTCAGATCAAGCCGCAAGTTTAGAAATGGCAGGTCTTTACCACATGGTGCGTGATATCAGACAAGTGCCTGAATTGTTAGGAGATGGCGTTAAGGTTGTTTATCAAAGAGAGTTGCCGATTATTGAAAAATTGAGAAGGGTTAAATAATGACTTTAAATTTACCTGATACAATAAAATTTGTAATCACTGATTTTGACGGCATTGTTACCGATAACTGTGTTTATATTGATTCAAATGGTGAAATGACTAGAAAGCTCAACTTCAAGGACGTAATGGCATTTTCCATATTAAGGAAAAACGGTTATCATATCGGTATTGTTTCAGGCGAAAAAAATTCTGCTATAGAAATTATTGCAAAGAAATTTAAAGTTGAAGAAGTTCATCAAGATATAAGAGTTAAGATTGATGTAATCAAATCAATAGTTGAAAGATATAAATTAAAAGAAGATGAGTTTGTTTATATCGGTGATGATATAAATGACTTGGAATCATTAAAATTTACAAAATATGCAATCACCGTTCCTGATGCCGTTGCACAAGTTAAAGCTATTGAAGGTATCCAAACTACAACTGCACAAGGTGGAAATGGTGCTTTTAGAGAAGTTGTTGATTGTTTAGTGAAATAATTTAATACAAAACCACAATCTCTGTGTTTCTAAAGATTGTGGTTTTGTGTATTTTATAAAACCCATGATATTAGTAATCTGATTGTTGATAATCATCCTCATCTTGCAAAGATGATAAATCAGATGAGTATTTAGAATCAAAATCTTCAGGTAAGTATTCGTTATCAGGCCAAACAGTTTCTTCATCAAATCTGCAAGCACTTAATTTTTCTGCCATAGATAAATCTGAATTTGTTAAATCTGCACCTTGAAAAATTGCGCCTGCTAAATCTGCATCAGAGAAATTGCAATAATCAACTTTTGAATAACTGAAATCTGTTCCGTTTAATACGGATTCAGAAAACGAACATTCAATAACATTTGCTCTTGTAAAATCAACAGATGTTAAATCACAAGCTTCAAACTTCACTTCTGTTAAATGAGAATCTGCAAAAGAAGATGATGTCAAATCAACGTTAAAAAATTCAGCACCTTCAAGTTCTATATTAGAAAAATCTGTTTCACTTAAATCAATTCCACCTTTTGTATTTCTGATTTCTGTGTTAAATGCATCAACATCTGTTGAAACCAAGTTAATCAATTCTTCTTTTGATAACATACTTTATGCCCTTTCAAATATTTCTAGCTAATTAAATTCATTTGCATTGCAAGCAAAACCGCTTGCGTTCTGTTTGTAACTTTCAACTTTTTAAATATACTATTTAAGTGTGTTTTTACCGTAACATCTCTAACAAAAAGTTTATCGGCTATTTCCTGATTGCTTGCGCCTTTTGCAACAAGAGCCAATACTTCTTTTTCTTTTGGAGTTAGTGCGTCTATATTAACGTCTTTGTTTAAAGTTTTTTCTTGTTTTGGTTGAGCTTCCTGTTGCCACTTTGAACGTCTTAAAACAGCTTCAACTCTTGCCAGTAGGTTTGGTAAAATAAACGGTTTTACAATATAATCATCCGCACCTATTTTAAGCCCTGAAACAACCTTTTGATCTTCACTAACCGCCGTAATCATAATTACAGGAATATATTGAGTTTTTTTATTGTTGCGAATAGCTTTTAAAGTATCCCAACCATCCATGTTCGGCATCATAACATCCAAAAGAATCAGGTCAAAAGTTTTATTCATAAGAATTTTTAAAGCTTCCAAACCATCATTTGCAACAGTCACATCATAACCATACATAGGAAGAGCGTCTGCTAAAAATTTTGGATTGTCGTCAACTACCAATATTGATGCTACACCGTTCATTATACAAGTTTCTCCTTTAATGCCTTTAGTGCTGCTTGCAATCTGTCGTCAACTTCCAACTTTTGCAATATACTTGCAACGTGAGCTTTTGTGGTATTAATACTTACAAACAATTCTTTTGCAATTTCAATATTACTGTAACCTTCCGTAATAAGTTTCAAAATCTGAGTTTCACGACTTGTTAAACCATAGTTTCTTTCAGGTTTTGGAGCTTCTGTTTCTTGGACTTTAGTAGCTGCTTCTAAAACAATATGTGAAATTGAAGGGTCAAACCAAGCAGCACCGTCTAACACAGATTGAACAACTTGAATTAAGCGTTTCGGATTAATTTCTTTTGAACAATAAGCATTTGCGCCTGCTTTTAAACTGTTTAAAACTTCTTGCTCATCATTATGAGAGGTTAAAACTACAATCTTAATATCTTTATTCAAAGCTTTAACTTTTTTTGTAGCTTCAATTCCATCCATGCCGGGTAAACCCAAATCCATAATAATCAGATTGATTTCATTTTCAGATGCAATTTCAAGACCATGTTCAGCTGATTCGGCTTCATAAATATGCTCAATAAAATCACAACTCTCGAAAGCTGTCTTCAAACCGAATCTGGTTAATTCATGATCTTCTACGATTAAAATATTACTCTTCATAAATACTGTGTCCCGGATTTATGTCTGCTGCGTAATCTGAATTTAGTCTTGAACATCTTATCAAAGATTGTTGAGCAAGTTCATTATCCCCTTTTGCTCTTAAAACAAGGCTAAGATAATAATAATATTTAAAATTATTTGCGTCAATATAATAAGAATTATTTAGATATGTTGCAGCCATATTAAAATTCTTATCTCTTATCGCCATATTAGCTAAACCAAGCCAAATATCATTGTTTGAAATATCAATTGATGCAACTCTAGGCATGAAATAATCAGATTTTTGAGGAAAAACTTGTAAAGAATTTACTAATAAATCTTCATCATATTGATTCTTCTTGAGCAATTTTTCATAAATCTTTTTAGATTTCTTATCTTTTTCCATTGCTAAATAAGTTTTTGCCATACCAACAGAAGGTTCAATATCTTTGGTAAGTTTCTTAGCATGCTTGTAATATTTTAAAGAGTCTTCATATTTTCTGTTATCATAGCTTACATCCGCCAAAGTTAAAGATGCCAAATAGTTATTCTTGTCCTCTCTGAAAGCACGTGACGCAAATTCTTGTGCTTTTAATGGTTCTTCGTTTTCATAATAAATTCTGCCTAATAATGAAAACACCAAAGGACTGTATTGTTTAGCGTGTAGAACGGTTGATTGTAAAACTTTTGTCGCCAACAAGCTTTTTTCTTGTAAATGATAATAATATGCTAAATGATAATCCTTCAAAGCCTCTGCTTTTGCGGTTCTATAAAGCACATATTCTTCTATAGCTTTAACTTTTCTTTGAAAATCTACAGTTTTAAAATCCGCCTTTTTAATTTTTGCCAAAACTTTTAATGCTTGTGCTGATTTATTAGAATCTGCTAAAATTTTTGCTTTTAACGTCAAGTAATTAATATTTACATCATTTTCAACAAGTGCATTGTTAATGTATTTTAATGCAAGCGGTAAATTGTTAGACTTATAATAACCGAGCGCGATTAAATAATTTTTGTAATCGCTTTCTGACGCTTGATTTGAGTTCAATAATTCTGACGTTGTTTCAATCGCCATATTATTATACATTATGTTTGAATAAGCATCAGCCAAATATACAACATCTTTTGGATTAACCATAGCTGACGGATAATAATACTTTTTGATATCGCTTACATAAGATGAAGTAAAGCCATTGTCATCAAGTTTTGCAATTAAAGCATCTGATAGGTCAAAAAAGCCGTATTCTGCCATTTTCATTCCATAAACAAGGAACACATAATCGTCATGCGAAGCTCTTTGAATTAAATCATTAAAATCATCATAAGACGCTTTGACGTTGCTTTGAGCAAAACGATTTTCTGCTGACGCAAATTTTGCTTTTACAAAATTATCTTTAATCACCATATCCATATTAGCAACTGTTGTTTCAGCCTTGATTTTCAATGGTTTAACCGTTTCCGCCTGCGCAATTGCCGGCGTTGATAATATTAATGCTGTAATTAAAAACTCTTTTAATATCTTATTCATGCTCTGTATCTATACCTACATAGTATTTATTAAATACTTCTAACAATTTATTACTACAATTATTTACTATTGAGTAAGATAAATCAAGGAGGGTGTACTTATCTAATGTTTCCATAT
>ERZ1034878.1041-NODE-1041-length-10980-cov-5.442563_pt1 | contig 10980 bp, 20 predicted proteins | sample MGYA00520593_ERZ1034878 | MGnify/ENA primary metagenome ERZ1034878 (study PRJEB33766, sample SAMN09781724) | gut metagenome | biome: gut microbiome | host: Homo sapiens | place: Madagascar | study: EMG produced TPA metagenomics assembly of the PRJNA485056 data...
GTTATATTATAATTTGCTCTATCGTTGTTACAACTTCGATATAAAAATCTTCGTCTTTGTTCGCTTCAACTAATGTATCAGGCAAATAACACGACATTAACTGTTTAAACATTTTGAATGCTTTTTCTTTCGCTTCCTCCTCATCAAGTGTTTGCACAAAATATATACGTTCCCATTTGTAACCAAAACTTATTTTTATTACTAAACCCATGATTTCCTCCTTATATTATTGATAAATTACTTTTACTTCGTTTATACGCTGATTATTTTTCTTATTTTTAAGAAATTCCGTGATTTGTTCCTCTGTCTTAAAGTCGGGAACTTCACAACTAAAATATAAGCATTTTCGCTCAATCTCTTTTTCGTTCTCATCAAAGCGTGAGAAAATAACCATTGTATAGCACGTATTACAATCCCATGCTTTACCGCAGTTGTCAATGTTATAACTTCCTATGTATTTAGTCATTGCTTTGTTTCTCCTGTAATTGATTTATTCCGCTTGGGTTATACTTCCACTGTAAAACGGCGATTTGTGTAGCCTGCCTTTTTCCTCACTTCGTCCGATACATTCAAGCATACTGTTAATACACCATTTTTAATGTAGTAGCTTGTATTGTCGTATTCCTGATTGAAAATCCTCTTGAAATACTCCGATAATTCCGCAACTTTTGCAATACGTTTTTCTGTCAATTCAGCATCGTATGCGAAAGTGTCACCGTAGTTATATGCTTCTGGTGTATTAATTTTTCCGTTATCATTAAAGACTCTATAACCTGCTAAATTGTCAAGCACTGCAATTTCATCAAATGAGGCATTGCAATTCTTGTTGATAAAATCCTTTATGCCCTCATAGTTATAAATAAGTTTTCCGTTACGCTCACAAGGTAAACGAGATATATTGCAGTCATCAACGCTGGAATCGTCCGTGATGTAATGGCAATAATTGCAAACACCTAAAACCGTGCCGACTTCATATTCAGAATAACGCTTCCATTTCTTATGGTCAATGTTTGTAACGGTATAAGAAAGAAGTTCAATATAAATCTTTTTTCCATCGTCATTAGTGAATGCTGTACGAATACGGCAATTTGCGACTTCGCCAGCAGGTACACAGCCAGCACTCTCAAAATATAATACCTTTTTCATTGTTTTATCCTCCTATGTAATTACGCAAGCAATCTTGCAACTTCCGATTCGCTGATTATTCTAAGCGGTTTTATCTCTTCGACAAGCAGCCAAGCTCCGCCTTGAGATTCGGATCTGTTATATCTTGTATTCCGTCCTCTTGCTTCACACTCAATCCACACTCTCTGTTCCCCACTGCTAAGCACATCAGTAAGATGCGGGGCAAATGGCTTATAACAGCAATGCCAGCCGCCTATCTTCGAGTTGTCGTCTGTCCGGATTGAACGTTCTGCAAATCCTTTAGTCGGAAGAAACTCGCAATGCATCCATTTGCCGATTACAAACGGCTTGTCCTTGCCAATAAATAAAGGACGGAGTGTTCCGTCCTTCATCAACCTTACTTTTTTATATACAATCAATCTTCATCGACCTCCCAAACAGTTACTTCAGTATTATCGATCTGACGGTTGCGAATATTAAAAGGCAATTCTTTAGCTGTTTCAGCCGCTGCTTCTTTGCTTTCAGCTTCAACGTGGAATGTGTAATAACCCGTTACTAAAAGCGTTACGCAATATGATTTAGTCGCCATTGTAAACCTCCTCAATTGTATATGTTATAACGTCTTCATCAGATGTATAAATTCGCTTGATGTTTTCTTCGCCATTGAGAACTCTTATCACTTGTTCAGGAATGTATTCTTTCAAGTCCCTCTTAAATCTTTCTTCAAATTTCCAAATTGCAGTTTCCATATCCTTACACATTATGACTTCATAGATGCCATCATACTTTCCACGGATTACAATTGCATATCCTATTTTCTGCATATGTACAACTCCTTTTTCACATGTACCTCGTATCGAATCTCATTTCGATCCCTCTCATGGGTTTGTAAATTCCAATGGAGTAATCTCATATCTCCAAAGGATATTATTTATTACACCCGCATCTTCAGCTGTCATTTCAGGGCAGTCAAAAATATTACATATTGCACACCACTCGTCGAAATCAATCAGATCCATGTGCTTGCCTTTATCCTGCTGCTCAATCACGTATTTTGTTTTATCAATAATTCCATCATCAAGAAACCAATTTACAGTTTCGGGATTAACATATCTTACATGATTGAACGGCTGCTCTGTTCTTTCTTTTTCTGTTGTCAGATTTCTGACGTTATCAGAATTATATTCTGAATATTCTATTCCAGTGCCGCAATCCAGACAATACTGGACTACTTTATTTTTAAATTCTGCTGTTATCATATATTTCACCTTTCAAGTTCCTGATCGTCAACGCATACCTTTTTAATAGGTACATTCATTTCTGAGTTCCACATATTTGCAATTGCCTGTTCGATGTTATCTGTATCCCAATCTTCAACGGTTTCATAATTTACAATGCCGCCGCCCCAATACCCGAGAATTAAATTATGCTCATCGAACTTTTCATAGACGTGAATGCCATACCAACCGCAAGGATCATCAGTATTATCGTCAAACGTGAAATTCACAAGCTTTACTTTGCTTTCCCGTATCAGAGTTGCTATCTGTTTTGCTGTCATCATCAACATACCGTTACCTCCTTATGATTCATAGACGTCAAAGATATCATCTTCGGTTACAGCATCTTCGGGATCAAGACCACTGAGCCATTCCAGTCCATTCTCTGTACTGCATTCGCCGAGATGTGCTCTTATGTATTCAAGCTCACGCCCCTTCGGAACAGAATCCGGTATCTCTAAGTGAGTTTTATAATAAGCATTGCACACAACAGAAAAAATAGCTATTCTCATTTATATTATCTCCTTACCACCAAGCATAGAATTCCAACTCGGTATCTTCTGTTATATAGTCAAGTATACTTTCGATTTTGTCTCTCGTCTGTATAAGCTCTTCAAAATAGTGTTCGCCATATTCAGTGTTACCAAAAAAGAAACCTTCCTGTGTTGGCAAAAGTTCCGAAGCCTTTTCTTCGTCGTTGAGAATAACTTTTATAGTTTCAAGCAATTCGAGGAGATCGTACTTTGTCACAGGAACAGGCGCACAGTTTTCGATTTCTCCGTTAGCGCAATGATCCTCAAACCACTTGAATATCTGATTTGCCTTTCGCCAATAGATAAGTTCGTTACCATTATCAGCTCTGTTAAGATACATATCGAGTCCCATAGTTATTTTCTCCTTTCAAAACCAGACGATAAATCAATTGCCGCTGTATCAAAAAATTCTTGAATATATAAACAGATGCGCTTTATAAACTTAATTTCAACGGTCGAATTTTATAAATAAATTCACCACGCCAAACAAATAAATTATCGTGTTCCTGTCTTGGATTATCTCTGCGAGCTTTGATAAATGCGATTGCGTCGTCAATATTACGATAGCACTCTTCTGAAAGAATCATGTCTGATTTATCAAGGCATTCACACGTCACTGCGTAGCAATATTCTGTCTTATTATCCAGCCTTTTACGAGCAGTTTCCTCATCATCTTTTTCTTTTATAGATATAATAACGCTCTTTTTCACGTTAAAATTATCAAAAATGAACCATTCCTTCGTTTCCCTTATAAACTTGCCCGTTAAAACAATGTCATATGTTACTAACGGTTTTGTATGTACTTTTATTCTTTTTGTCACTTCATATAATTTATTTGTTTGCATTTCTATTTGCCACCTCCTTTTTCGTATCCTTTATCGCCTGTTCTCTTTTACCGCACGCTGCTTTAAGCTTATCGAGGTAATCCTTTTCGTGTTTAATTTTTTCTGCCGTCCAAAGTGCCCGCTTAATATCATCTACCGAATAGTTCATACAAGTTTTCTCCTTTCAAATTATACAATAAACCAATTGATACCGTGTTCGAGATCTTCGAGTGTGCAGATAGGAACATACAAGATTCTTGAGTCATACAAAGTAGTGATCTCATCTTTTTTTATGATTCTTATCTTTAAATGTGAATTAAGATAATCATTTTTGTTTTTGATGCTGTCTACCTCTTTATCCCAGTACGTTAAGATATTAATTTGATGTACCGCAGAAAGATATTTTATAATTCCATCACGAAGCAATGAACAGTTATCCTTATTACTAAGAATATCTAAAAACGCATCATGGCAGCTCGCTATGCATTCTGTCAGAAACTTTCCAAGATATTCCATCTCAATAAAAAGCATATTGTCAGGTAGGGATATTTCAAGATATTTCATTCGTAACTACACTCTCCTTTTTAGGAACAAAGAATTCAACGAGTTCTCCATATTCATCTGTTATATCTTCGTCTACATATTTATAACCCAGTTTATCAAGAATGGTATAATCATCATACGTCACATAAGCAAGTCCAATTATTCTGGTTGCTGTATTAAAATACCTAAGCTGCATTTGCAATCACCTTCTTATGCAGTTCTTATCAGTCCGCCGAACATCGGGGTTACTCCAATACTTCCCATATCTGAACACCATTCGTCGTCAAGATTTATGACCATTGCGATAGGATGCCCCTCTTCGATATCTTTATTATCCATTTCCCACTCCTCGATATACTGACTTACAAACAGCATCGAGAAGCAGCGTCCGAACTCAGTTGGTGTATAAATCGCATGATAGACAAGAGCGTTATGTTCTTTTTCGAACTCTGCAATTATCTTCTGCTCTTCTTCATCTGCCCAATAGAGGGCACCCATCTGTTTACTGATGTTAACCGTTCCCTTTTTCAAATCTGAGATTGTGTTCCTATGCAGTTTCAGAGCCCTCATTCTTTTAATTGCTTCGGCAAGCATTTCTTCCTTTGCAACCATATTACATTCCTCCTGTGCTTTTCATTGCTTTTCTCAGCCTTCTGTTTTTTTGTATTCTTTTTATTATGTCAGCATAAACATCGCGTATTTCTTCCCATGTGTATCCATTCGGACACGTCATCTGATGAAATACACTTCGTTTATTTACCATACAAGTGCCGCAATCGTTATATGCGCAATCCTTGCAAACTCCCATGTCGAAGCCGGTTTTCAAGTTATCGTCCTCCTTTTTACTTCTCATAGTAATCACGCTCATCGTTGATCACACACACAATGTCAGCTTCATTTTCGTTATACTTGTAAATAACATTATTCGAAGTGTAAGCAATCGCATCAACTGGCGCTACAATAGCATATTCGTCATAAGTATAGTCGATAAACTTGTACACCTTATTGTCGTCTCCTATATAAAATTCATCAAGATAACCGACTTCAACCATTGAGCCATTGGCAAATATCAGAAAAGCATCACTGTTAATCGGTGCTGCCATTATCATATCATCCCAGAACTCTTCGCCTTCTTCAAAATTAGCTTTACTATCCGAAAAAGATCGGATATCGGTTTTGGAGTTTTTACCGTAGTATCTGTCGTAGTTGTCATATTCATGGTAGCCGTCCCAGTCATAGTAGCCTTTACTGGCATAACCTCGGTAGCTATACTGGCTTTCGATATATTCATATCTTGCTGTTTTGCCGTCTGCTGCATCTTTGATGATTGTGTTTACTCTTTCGATGATATTATAAAGTTCGTCAAGGACAATATATTCGTCCGTTGTGTGTGCATTATAGTAGCCACTGCTGAAGTTTACAGCTGCAACACCGAGAGCGGGAGCTACATAAGAAATATCAGAGCAGGAACCATATGCAGTCTTAAAGCCATATGTGTCAATGAACTTTTCAAATTCGGGATTGTCGCAGTCATAATACACGCTGTCATTTGCCCCCTTACGGTCCACTTCGATTATAAAATTTATGTCAATGTCCTTTGCATTAATAATGCCGTTATGAACATCATCCGAAAAGTAGCCTGCGCCTACACAGCCAATCTCTTCATCTTCAGTGAAAAGAATATACGGTTTAATACCGTCTCTGATACTCATAAGTGCAGTATATATGCCGCATCTGTCATCGCCGCCAATACCCTGCGGAGACCAGACATAACCATTGTCGGACATATAGATATCTCGAACCGGTTCCTTATGAACAGTGTCCATGTGGGCACACATCATTACAGGAACATTACCTTTTGCGAATAAGTATCCATCTGCATAAACAACATCATAACCGAAACCGATGAGTATCGAATAAAGGAAATCCTTGAGAGCATGCTGCTCAAGTCGAATTACCTTTTCAAGCAGAGATGAGAGAGGTCTGAACTCTCTTGTATTGCCAATGATAGAATTATATTTTTCGATCATTTTATTTACGTTTTCAAGGTCGGGTGTTTCGGGATTGAGGTTTCTTACGTGCTTTTCCGGTTCGTGTTTCTTTACCTTGACTGCTTCGAATGCGGAAGTAGTTGCGGTTGTTGAAGTGGTAGTTATTGTTGTAGGCATAGTTATTTTCCTCCATTAAATTATTTGATCAGAAACGGTCATAATCATCGTAATAATTATAAGAATCGTTATCGTGGTCATCGTCGTCGCAACTATCATTTGCAATTGATGAATCGCAGTCGTCACAATAAAGCGAACTGCACATTATGTCATCAACATCTGACGTCGAGCGGTACTTCTGAGCCCCGCATTCTATACAATATGTATTGCCGCCGACGGCTATTGTATTGCTATGTTTAGGTAAATCGGGATTAACATATCTGAGTGCAGTATAAAATTTCCAGTCGGGGTACATAAACGTATCGGGAATGCTCTTAATTATTGTATTATTAGGTATCCACGAACTGCGGACACCCTCGCATTCCGAAAGAATTTTCTGAACGCAGTTTCGATATATGAAATATGGATTACTGTCGCTTTCACAATAATCTATAGACTTAGGATAAATCCTTTCGTGAACTATGTGAGGCGATTTATAAAAAATTACCTGTCGTGTTATCTTTGGAATCTTCCACAATTCTCTTGACTTGAAGTCATTATTATCAAGAGTATAGAACAGAAGCGATACTTTGTCGGTCAGATATGACATACAGCCTGCCTTATGCTTACCTTTATACTCAAAGCCATCAAAATTGCGGCTTGGAGTTAAGCACATACAATTGCTCCACGAGTTGCCGTGGCTCATTGTGAGATAATCCATGGGATTGACTGAGAGAACCGCAGTTCGCTTGAAGGTTCTGGGTGAGATGCAGTCACATATCTTTGCAAAAATGCGATTATAGTCCGGATGTTCAGTGAAGCCAAAGTATTCATACACCTTATTCAAAACCCGCGTTGACTTCTGACCTCTCTTGAATTTGAATTCAGGAGCTATCAGATTAATTACTGATACGGCATCTTCATCGACAGTTTCTGAAAAGCAATGTTCGACTACAAATCGGAGAGCGGTATCGTTGTTATTATGCATTGAGAAAAATATTTTAAAATCATCAGGAAGATTACCGCAGTGATTATCAGCAATGAATTCTCTCAGTTTTGTAATTATGCGATGTGAAACATCCCTGTTCTCAAAACACAACGCACGCACCTCATCGCAGGAATTAAAGTAACTACTGTCGAGTTCACGTTTTTCGGTTATTGTGGTTACGATTGCAAGTTCTTCTTCGCGCCACAACGGATGTTTGCGGAGAAGTCCGAGAAGCGGAGTTTTGTTTTTTCTCCACTCGTTTATGTTTTTGGCAATGCCAAGCTCGGAGCAGGATATTCCGAGGCTTCTGAGATAAGTGACTGCGGTTGCCATTATATTATCCATTATGCAGTCACCTCCTCGGAATTTTCGTCCTCTTCTGCTTCATCTTCCGCTTCCATTCGCCTATCGTAGCAAGCTTCGCAATAGCAATAGCTGCCGAGTGTAAACATATTCCTATGGAAGAAGTATTCTTCGCAATCATCGCACTGCGTGTAATATTCTTCAAGGCAATCATCGCAAACTTCAATACTGTCACCCCATCTGTCGGTAACGGTGGTAGTCGGCTTGTCGTAATGCCATTCTTCACACTCATCGCAATAATAGAAATCGCCATCTCCAAGACCGTCTTCGCAAACATTACCATAATTCTCTACGTGTTCGTAATTACCTGCTTCATATTCCTGATGATACTCGCAATAGAAGCAGCAGTCATCACAATACCAGTCGCCGTTTATGTAGTGCATATCGTCGCTGTCACATCTGCATCCGCAATTATCGCATACCCTAGTACTTTCACATGGATGACAATTAGAACACAGGAGGCTGTTATGAGAATTTTCACTGTCCTCGAAGTCGTCTTCACATTTTTCAGCTCCGCAGTTTATGCAATAGCTTGTACCACCCACGGCGATACGTTTTGCAGAACGAACAACATAACTGCGGTCACTAACTTCTGAATCTTCGCCTTCTTCAACTTCAGAATCAGAAACCGCAGTTTCCTTTTTAATATGTACAATATAGTTAGGAAAAGCACTCCAATCTTCATACATAAAAGTATCGGGACGATTGTTTATGTTTGCCCTGTTGCGGATTTCCTTAACCCAGAGGTTCGGAGCTTCAAGACAAGTCGCCATAATATCCTCAACAACAGTTCTATACTGCTTGACAAGAGTTCTCCCTTGCTCTGTATTGTCATTACACTGTGGATAAAGGCGTTCCTGTACAAGCACGGGGTAATCCCAGAAGAATACCTGACGGTTGATCTTAGGCTCAAAACAGTAATCAGTGCCCTGATAATCCTTATCGACAGTATAAAAAATGAGTGATTCTGAGTCGTTGGCATAGCTGAGTGTTCCACCCATATAACAGCCGCCGTAATTATCGGGACCACCTGAGAGGATTGTGTGACAAGAACGCCACGAATTGCCGTTTGACATTAACAGAAAGTCAATGATGTTTGCAGAAAGGACGGTGATGCGTTCCACGTCAAACGGATTCATGCTATCCGCAAGCTTTGCGAATAACTTATTATAATCGGGAGCTTTGTCAAACCCGAATTTACTAAGCAGTTTATTAGCAATTCGGCTCGACTTTTGACCGACGTGTACTCTTATATCTGGGAATATTCTATTGATGCAATTAGCAGTAAACTCCGTCATAGAATTCATTGGTTCCTGCGTGAAAATACACTCAAACAATCTTTTAAAAAGACTTACGGGAGCCTTATAGTCACAGGGCACAAATGCAACATCTCGGATATGACTTTCTATAATCATAATCTTCCACTCTTCGTCGGTCATATTATCGAAATATGACTGAATTTTATCCCACGGGCAATTATTTTCAAAACTATAATATCCGCAGCTGTCTACGAGCGTGTCAAATGCCACCTTTGAATCTTCATATGAAGGCATACGGTGTTCGGTCTGATGATAAATGACCGCCTTAGCTTCTTCGTTCCAGTTAGGATGTTTGCGAAGAAGTTTGAAAAGAGGAGTTTTCTTTCCGAGCCACTCTTCGACATTCTTACGAATACCGTCTTTGGTAAACTTATCTGCACGGTCGATAAGCTCGCCATTGCTTGAAAATCTGTTGAACATATCATACACCTTGTCGGTATAGTAATCGACAGAGAACTCGTTGGGCTCTTCAGGTTCCGGTTCTGCGGTTTCCATCAGCCGTGCTGTTGCTTCGTGGTCGATCATATCGTCTGACCAGTTCCAACCATTTGAGTCTTCTTCAAAGTTATAGGGAAGAACTTCTCCGTTAACAGCAGAAATTGTTACAATCTGACCTGCAAATTCAACCATACAGGAAGTCACACCAAGTGCTTTCCTGAGAGTTTCCTTGCTCGCGATTACGACCTTCTGACCAACTTCATATCTTGTACTCATAATAAGTACCTCCTTTTAAAATTTTGATACTCAGGGTATCAGAAAAGTCCGCAAACATTTTGTTCACGGACTCATACTCATATTCCGAATATCGGATTAGTTGACACTTATACCTGTTATTTCTTCAAACACATCTGCATCAAAGTTAGGAATAGCTTTTACAGCCTCTTTTTCGTCATCATCAAGGCTATTCCACATCGTTTTGCATGCAGTTTTGAAACCGACTGTTTTCAAATAGCCGCCTGTTGTCTCGTGCTCGGGGTGTACTGCCTTTTCCTCTGCCGACATATTTTCAGAATATATCCACCAAGAATCTTCATAATTCCAGTTCAGTATCCGAATGCCTGCAAGATCACAAATATCATTTCGCTGCATATTTGTGGGCTGGTTAAACATATAAATCGGCTGCTGTTCACTGTTGAAAAACCCCGTACTGAAATTAGTGCTGTTCCAGTCGCCTGTGTTACGGTCGCCTGTGTTACGGTTGCCTGTGTTACGGTTGCCTGTGTTACAGTTGCCTGTGTTACGGTTGCCTGTGTTCCAGTTGCCTGTGTTCCAGTTGCCTGTGTTACAGTCGCCTGTGTTACAGTCGCCTGTGTTACGGTCGCCTGTGTTACAGTTGCCTGTGTTCCAGTTGCCTGTGTTCCAGTTGCCTGTGTTACGGTCGCCTGTGTTACACAATCCAGTGCAATCATTTCCCTCATTAACGATAGTCAGCAGTTCCTGCCATTCGATTTCACGAACTATCTTGATCTTATCTGTCACTGATTTATTGCCTTGTGTTTCCACAAGTCCGATTGCTTCAACCTCGGCAACCTTATTATTGCTGTTAAAATCGTAATAATCGAAGCAGTCACTTGCTTTACGGCAAAAATGAAAACCGCTTCCGCACATTTCAATATTGCCATTATGTACGAATGTTTCTCCGACTTTGTACTGAAAACCTCTGCATGTCCAGTCGGGGTTGAAAACTTTATAACCTTTTATTGTTGCCATATGATACCTCTTTCTGCCTTTCGGCGTTAAAATTTATTTGATAGTCAAGCTATCAGAAAAGCCCACCAGACGGGCTGATGGGCTTGGGCTCATAGTTTGAAATTGTAATTATTAAAACCACTTGGGGCGGTTCTCAGCGAGCCATTTTATC
>ERZ1034878.1046-NODE-1046-length-10945-cov-16.081726_pt1 | contig 10945 bp, 11 predicted proteins | sample MGYA00520593_ERZ1034878 | MGnify/ENA primary metagenome ERZ1034878 (study PRJEB33766, sample SAMN09781724) | gut metagenome | biome: gut microbiome | host: Homo sapiens | place: Madagascar | study: EMG produced TPA metagenomics assembly of the PRJNA485056 data...
ACAAAATCTTGTAATTGCCTCATTATTTATTGCTGTTTTTGATAATTTCAAAGCAAGTATTATTGATAAAGTTAAATATTTTTATTTTAGTGGAATAAAAGATGGGGTTGAACAATTTAAAGACTATGAACAAGATGTTCTGAATAAAGTTAAATCTAAAAATAATAAACAAATAAAAGCTACATTATTATGGTTAAAAGAAAATGAATTTATAACCGAAGCAGAAGAAATACTATTTGCTGAATTTACTAATACAAGGAATAAATTAGCTCATGAAATGAATCGCATGCTTATAGACGGCTTTTCTGAAGAAATTTATAAACTCTATGCTGAAATGATAAATCTTTTTAGTAAAATAGAAAGAAAATGGATTATAGATATTGAAATTCCAATCAATCCACCTGATATACCTTATGAAGATATTAATTGGGATGGTATTACATCTATAAATTTTGAATTTATAAAAATTATGACAGATATTGCATTTACTGGCAATGATAAGTACCTAAAATTAGTTAATAGTAACAAATAGGGTATATAGAATTACCCCCTAACTTGCAATCCTGCGTAAAACTCATCCATCTTGTTTGCAACCTGTGCTTCTTTTGATTTGATTATGTGCGAGTAAGTATTTAGTGTTACATTTTTATCAGCGTGTCCGAGTCGACCGCTTACGGTTACAATATCTTCACCTGATGAAATTAGTAAACTTGCATTTGTATGTCGGAGTTGGTGAAAAGTTATTTTCGGTAAATTATGACGTTTTAAAAAGTTTGTAAACCACTTGTAAGGTCGTTGCGTGCTTATTGGTTTTCCATCTTCATGCAGGAATACATATTCACCATTTTGCCAAGCAGTTCCGAATTTCAAACGATTTTCTGTTTGTTGCTTTTTGTATTCTTTCAACAAAGATATTACCGTCTTAGAAGCAGTTACAATTCTCATGCCTGCATCAGTTTTTGGTTTTCCCTCTACATCTCCAATTCCTGCAATATAATGTCTTTGCTTATTTATGCTAATTTCGCAGGTGTTGAAGTCAATATCTTCCCATTTTAAGCCCGTAAGTTCACCCTCTCTTAACCCAATATCTATCGCAAGATAAATCATTGTCATATACATCAAAGGTTCACTACTTAATGCATTTAGCATTTCTGCAACTTGTTCATCATTGTAATATTTCGCTTTTGGCTTTGTTACTTTTTGAGGTTTTGCACGTTCAGCAGGATTGTTCATTAAGATATTCCAATCAACAGCAGTTGATAATATTGAATGAATTACAATGTGGTGATTACGAACCGTTTTTCTTGTTAATTTCTTTTCTGTATCTCCTTTAAACATTCTATGGAAATCTAACTTATAGATACGGCAAAGTTTTTGAGCAGTTGCATAATTAGTTGCCATACCCGTTTTTAATCTTCTACAAGTTTTAGAAGATATACTAGTCGTTTTAATTATATGTGCAATTGTTAACGGTTCAAGATATTTTATTAGAGATTTTGTTGGTGTAAACCTGCCATCCAATCTCGCACCTTCTTCGTCAAGACTATTGTAAAATTGTATCAAGTGATGTGGTTGCAATTTGTTAAGTGTAATATGTCCTATTACAGGCAATATCCTGTTAAGTATGATTTTGTATGATACTAGAGTTGTAGGAGCTAAGTTTTTCTCTGCATAATCAGCAAGCCATTTTTCTGTAAATTCTGCAAATGTAATTTTGCCTCCATCCAAGTATATCCCATTTTCTATTTCTTTTTGAAACAACACACAGAGAGCATTCAATTCTTTTTGTCGCTTACTTTCTGACATGTTTTCAGGCAATTTAACGGTTTTTGAAACTCTCCTGTGCTTGCCACTAGAATCATATCCCATTGATACCACTATTTTATATGAATTTTTAGACTTTTGTTCGTAATATGCCATTGTTACCTCTATTGTTTATTATCACTAATTTATCAGCTATAAGCACTCATTTTCTTAAGTTCAATTCTTCTGCTAGTATTTCAGGCTCAAAATAAGTTCAAAATATATACCGATATACTGATACTACTGATACTTATATAGTAGTATCAGTAGTATCGGATATATCAGTTATTTTTATGCCCATAGGATATAATCATCTGCGAATTTAACACCTAAATGAAACTTGTGTACTCGTCTGCCGTTACTGCCATTAGCACTAGGAGCCGTATAGATGATACTATCTACTTCTTGCATTAAATCTGCATATTTCCGCAATTTCCGTCCTATGGATTCAGGTTTTTCATCAAGCTTTATATTACATTTTTCGATAAATGCATTGAGAAGTTCTTGAGCTGTTCCTCTCCAATCCGCATCTATTTCAATTAATTTACGTAATGCTTTAATAATAGGGTCATTAGTATATTCTTTTACCTCTCGTTTCTTCGCTTGTATTTCAGCATTACCCTCACAAGTCCATTGACAAGTAGATTTGTCGAAGCTTAGGTACAGCTCATCAAATTCTACATCTCTACCAGTTATATGTAATTTTGCCTCATTTGATTCTCTACAATCTTTATCTAAAATGAAAATTGTATCAGCAACGCCCATAATTCCGTTTGTTCCTGATATTTTGTTGAAAACATCCGCATCTTTCTGCTTTCGCAAATGATGAACTAATAAGACGGTAATATTATATTTGTCAGCGAAGCTTTTCAGCATACCAACCTCTCTGTAATCTGCTGCATACGCCCCCTCTTGTCTACTAGCACCCGTTCTGATTTTCTGCAAAGTGTCAATCGCTATGAGCTTAGTATTGGGGTGTTCTTGCATATGTTTTTCCAACATATCTATTAATCCATTGGCTAAAGAAGGTGCTTTGATTGCAAAGTTAAAATTTTCAGGAATTTCATTTTTGCCAAGAATTTTTTCTAAACGATTTTTTAATCTATGACGACTATCTTCTAAAGCTAGGTATAGACTTTCGCCTTTATTTGTACAATAGCCCAAGAAATCTGTACCCGTTGCAACACTAAGGCAAATTGCTAAAGTAAGCCAACTTTTACCTGATTTCGGTTGAGCTACAACAAGAGCCAATCCTTGAGGTAGAAAATTTTCCATACACCAATTTATTGGAGCGAGTTTTTGAGTTATTAGTTGTTTGGCAGAGATAAGTTCAAGTTGTTGATTGCCTCTTAGGTCGGCATTTTTACCTCTTGGTAATTTACAAAGTTCAAGCTTAAAGTAATCAATCGCTTGTTTTTGTGATAAATTTCTCGTTGCCATAAGATAATCTATTATTGAACCTCCTGCACCTCCGTGAGCTCCAAAACATTTGAATGTTTTTGTCTTTGTATAATAGATAAAATCATCGTAATGTCCGCATATAGGACAGTTTTTGTACATAATGTATGTTTTAGTTTTGCGTGTCATTTCTCCGCATTCTTCATTTAGCAAACTTGCAAAGTCAAAATCCGCTTTCAATTTATCTAATTCTGTTGATTTTTCTTTTACAGGAACTATTGTTTTTTCACTAAGTTCCAAGATTTTATCAAACGATACAATTTTATCTAGTATTTTAACTTTTTTATTTGTCCCAAAGAAAATTCTATCAGCATTGACGCAACTTTTATCTGCTTGCGGAAACAATGCTACAAGCGTAGAAGCAATAAGCAATCTTTTGTTTTCGTCTTTTACAGATTCATTCAGTTTAAACAGAAGTCTGTATTTTGGTTTTTCTTCAGAATTTGAAAAAGTTTTGTAACATAGCATCGGAAGAATTTCATTATCTTTACATATTTGGATAGCCTCTTTTGGAGTGAGTATTGGTAAGTTCTTATCGTTGTTGTCAATATCAACACCAAAAATTTGTTGCTCTTTCCAATTTGAAGCTCCTAATCCTCCTTCAAGAATGCCTAGACTAAAAGATTTGCCTTGCTCTATTCCCGTTGCAAGCTCCTTAGTGGTTAGGTACTGAGCCTGACTATTTTGTGTACGGGTTTTAATACCACCAATGTCATTACTTTCAGGTTTTTGCGTAAATGCTTTGCTATCAATTTGTACTAAAAATTTAGTGTCTGGTTTTGTCATATTTGTTTCCTTTCAAAATTATATTCTTCGTACTGTTGCTATCTGGTACTGTGGCATTATCGCCGTTGTTCAGATAGTTAATTAAACTGTCCACATTCACAAGATACTTGACTCCTGAGCGAACATATTTGATTTTGTCCTGTAGAACTAACTGGCGAACATAGTGTTTTGTCAGCCCGATAACTTTAGCCGTTTGTGCAATGCTTAGCATCTTTGGAATTTGCATTTCTTGTTTCATTGTTTATCCTTTCTTTTTTTTACACATATATCTAAACATTTGCAGTTGACTTTGTCAGAGTTTTTTGATAGTTTTGTTGACAAAATGCATACTTATTGTAAAAGTTTGCATTTTGTCAACTCGGAGATTAATAATGAATACTTTTGATTGGAAAGACAAAAAATTTATTGTCGGAGAAAGATTTAAAGAATTACGAGAATCATTAGATAGAATCAATGGAAAATGTACTCAAGAAGAACTCGCAAAAGAACTTGGTATATGCAAAGCACAAATTTCAAATATAGAAAGCGGTAAAAGAACGCCATCATTAAATGAATTAATAAAATATAGTGATAAATTTAAAGTTCCTATAGAATATCTTTTAGGTAAAATTGACACTAAAAATTATAAAAATGTAAATATAGGTTATTATTTTGGTTTAAATGACAAAGCTATTGAATGGCTTAAGAAAGTAAAACAAAATGATTTTTCTCTTGTAACTGTCCTAAATAATATTTGTGAGATTAATTATGCAACAGAGTTTTTTACTGCCTTATTAGAGTATTTTAAAAAAGATAATACTAGTTTTACAAGAAAACCTAAATTATTCGTTGGAGAGATTGATGATAAAGAAAAAACTATAATAGGGGAAATGATTCCTGTTAATACTCTGAAAGAGTTACCAAAACTAAAATTGTATCAAACATTAGCAACAATGAAAAATATTTTTGATAAAAAAGGATTTGAATGCAAAGATATTTCCAGTTTAACAGAAAAAAATTTTGAAAAATTTTTTCGTTTTATAGTTGATGATAATGAATAAAGGTTTATCATTTTATCGATTTATAAAACTGATACATTAACTTAATATCAACCTTTTCAGTGTTTATGGCTTCAATTAGTTCTTTTTTCAAAATTTCTTTTTCTTCAAGATGTTTGAAATTAAAAAGTTCTGTTGGTTCAACTTCTAGGGCAGTTATAATTTTTGCAAGAGTATCAGCCGTAACAAATGTTTGACCACATTCAATCTTGCTCAGAGTTCTTTCTGCCACTTCAACCGCTTCAGCTAATTGAGCTTGTGTCAATTTTTTCCCTGTTCTTAATTCTTTAATTCTCTTGCCTAAAAGCTTTTTTATATCTAGGTTGTTTTCCATTTTTGTCCTCACCAATATAATAATTTATTTATTGTGTTAAGAAAACGAAATGTGAGGCTCTTTTATGCTTGAAATAGTACACGACATGTTGTAAGATGGACTTGTAAGTTCTATTAAAGAATAAAACTTCACTTTTCAGGGTGGGGTAAAAATACTAGGAGCAACTAATGGAAGAAAATAAAAAGAATAAGTTAAACAAACTATTTAAAGCAATTGAAGCCTGCAAAAATTGTTTATTATGCCAAAACAAGATAAAATCAGTTGTTTCAAGAGGTAGTATTAATGCAAAAATTATGTTAATTGGTGAAGCCCCCGGAGAATTAGAAAATCAAGTTGGACAACCTTTTGTTGGGAAATCTGGTCAACAATTAAACAAATTGCTCTCTAAAGCAGGTTTTAATCCTGAACAAGATATTTATTTTTGTAACGTAGTTAAATGTAGACCAGTAAAGAACTATAAAGATAGAAAACCTTACAAACAGGAAATAGAAGCTTGTATTAAATTCTTGAATGCTCAAATCGAAATTATTGCTCCTAAAATAATAATACTTTGTGGAAATACTGCAAAAAATATTTTTAGAATCAATAAACCTATGAAAACCGTACATGGAACTTGTATCAATAATGGCAATATCAGATTATTTCCTGTTTATCACCCAAGGGCAAGTATTACAGATGAAGTTAAATTAAATGATTTTAAGAAAATAAAAAACAGTGAGGTTAATGATGAGAAAGCTACTATTTAGCATTTTTTTGACAGTAAGTTTATGTTTGATAGCACCTTTGTGTTTTGCGATTGATTGGACAGCTCAAGCTCCTGCGAACTTTCCAAAACAGCATTCTACTCCAAAACGAGTGTCCTCAAGTGCTAAGATACAGGCATTTTATGACAAATGGGCTGAATCTATCGGAGAAAATGCTCAAATAAAAACTCTTGATACAGAATTTACCGGAATTGGCTATAAAGAACCAATAACAAACGATGTATTTCCAAAAATAATTATCCCTAAAAATGCTAACAATAATTTTATTTCTTGTAACCTTTATGGTGGAATTCTTAATAAAACAGCTTATGATAAATTAAAAACTCCGTTGTTATATGATTCCGAACATAACATTTGTGTTGCCGCCATTGCAGTTCGAGATTATTCAAATACTAGTATGCCATATTTTGAAGAACCAGCAGAGTTTAGAAGTGTCGTAAGCATATCAGGATATTTTCCAGATATTCCTCATGGAAGTATTAAATTAAGAGAAATTGCACTAATTCCAAACAATACAACTGACGAAAAAAAGATTGACAAATACATAAAAGAAACAATGAAATTATATAAAAACTTTTTAAGAGCAGAAGAATTAGGTGTTTCGGTGGACAAAGTACCGTCAAAATTTTCTCAATCATTACAAAAAGGTTTAATTGACATACTTGAATGTGCAGGAGGTTTATTATTAAATCCTTAAAAACAAATTTCCTAATACTAGGAATTACACTTTTAATAATACAAGGGGTTGTATTTGCATATACGAAAGTAAATGTAACATATAAGACCGCTGGTAATACAACGACATATTATGCAAATGGAAAAGTTATTGGAACATACAAAATAAAAATGATGTCTAATGGTTTTGTAGAAACAGAAGCTTGTTATGGAGATTTTTGCCATTATGATGTAATGACTTCTCTAATGGCTAAAAATTATATCTACACATTGAAAGACATAATAAAAGCTAGTTATGAAAACAAAATATGGTTTGCACAACAAACCCAACAAGAAAAACAGAAAGAACAAATTAAACAAGCAAATAAATCAATAATAGTCAAACAAGTTGTCATTACTACCTCCAATGGTGAAAAAATATCTTTTCAGGAAGATAAAAATGGCGATGATTATTTAGTTATAAATGGACAAAGAATAGAAGTCATCGGACGGAAATTGGCAACTGATAAAAATATGTATGATTATGACCCATATCCTGAAAATGCTCAACTGGAAAACGTAATTGCCAAAGCTGAACAGGAAGATGCTTATTTATCAAAGAAACGGAGTTATGAAGAAATTATTTATTCCTCACCTCTGCTTGGTGATTTATTTAAACTTGTCTATAAGTTACGTGTTGAGTTTGGTGTAAGTTATGAAGACGCACAAAAATTAATGACGTTTGGAATAAACAATAAACATTACAAACCAAGTGATTTATTATTGCCTAGTGAAAAACAAGCTATAAAATATCAAAAACTTCATAAAGAAACAACAGATAAACTTAAAAATGTAACTTTCCCAAAACTTTAATACTATTGTCTAGGAAAAGAAATAGGACGTTGTCTATACAGATAAAATTTTTCTGTTCCTCTTTCTAAAATCAAAAATTTGTTCAACTTGTTGGAAGAATAAATCAATTTGAATTCCTTTTTATCGTCTTTAACCTGTTCAAGTAGTGTTAAAAGATTTTTCAATGATTTTTTGCAGATTGGAATGCTTTGTACAAGTTGAGAGTTTTCGTATTCCCAATAAGGTATTTCTTCAATATCTGCAACACTCACCTTTTCTAAATCTGCTTTATTTACCAGTTCTACCCTATTAGCAACTCCGTACTTTTGACAAAGTGAATCAATTCTTGGGTCGCAAGTTCGTATTGGCTTAGATAATTTTTTATTAATTCCTGCAAATGTTAGATTATTTTTCAAACCTTGCAAAATAATTAGTTCTTCTTTTGTTAAATACATACTTTGCTCCTATTAATAAGTTCAGCATTGATTTTATCTGCAAATATTTGATAAAAAATCATTTGCCAAGTTTTTTCATCCTCGTGTTTAATCATATCAATATTATAGTAATCAGGAATAGCGTAAGTGTAGTTATCAACAAGAATAGTTTTAAAATCTTTTGTTATCTCGAAGTTACTATTTACAAGTCTATAATTCTTTGGTGTTTTTAGTACTTGAATATCGGAATTATTATTCTGTTTTGATTTTTTGTCTTTTGTTGGAACAATATCAATTTTTAAATTTTTATCAATGAAATCAATTATAATTTTTACCTGAGGCTTTTTATTTATGTTTTTAAGTTTATGACTTCCATCAGCATTAAATGTTTCATCATTATAAAATGTCAACACAATAGGCACCTGACGTTTTTCAGCCATTGATTTTATATGCTTTTGAGCAGTTATGTCTTGTTCCGATTCAATAAAAACACAATCAGGTTTTAATTTTTTTATCTTATTATTTGTTTTGGTCAATGTTTGGAATTTTTCAACATACAATCCCCAGTTACAAATATCATGAATTGCTTGTACAAGTAGTTTGTAATCTTCTTTTGTAAGATTTTGATTAATATCTATTTCGGCTTGTTTTAATAACAACTTTTGTACCAAATCTTCTTTTGACAAAGACTCCAAAAAACATAAGCAATTTAACCCTTTTAAACAAGTTTCATGTAATAAATCAATCATTAATTCTCTGTTTTTCAAAATAATAAATTTTTCATTTTCTAAACATTCAAATTCGTTCATTCTTATCTCCTTTTTGCTTTACAAAAGAGATAATAATCTTTTTTGAAAAAACTTGCTCCCAAATTCATCGTTTCGGTATCTATCAGGGAGTTTGAGCCTTGTAAATTTCTAAAATTTATTAATAATAACGCTTTATCACTAAGATTTTCACTAAAGTTATCTATTACAAGTTATAAGTTTTAATTTTCTAAAATCCAGTAAAATCAACATATTTCTTTCCCAGCCCCCAAACAGCCCCCTAATTGCCAAATGTAAAAAGACACATGCTTTGATTATTTTTGACAACAAGTTTGACTATTTCGGCATCAAGAACTTAAACAAAACTAGCAATATCATCTATATATTGAGCCAATTCTTCAAGTCTCATTTCATATGTCAAGCAAGAATTCCAAGGATTTATATATGTTACGATATCTGTTTTTGGATTGTAATTTTGTACACAATATCCATGGCTTGAATAAATATCTCTGTTAACATTAAGTCCAGATTCCATGCCTGTTCTTTTAGGGATTGTCCCAAATATATGTACTGTATCGGGTTTCTGAAAGTTTTTTCTCATTTCATTTAAAACTGTTGAGTTACTGCTACCTCCTGAGTGGTAGCTATTAACTTTATTGTACCCTTTATTAAAATAATTAAAGATTTCATCAACTTCACCAGCTTCTTTATAATAATCTTCAACCGTTTTAAATGTCTTTTTACCTAACTTAATTTGTTTCTTATTTATTTCTTCAATGGTTTTTACGGTAAAATTTCCACCATTGTCTTTAATATAAATATAACGTTCCATATTATCAAAGGCTTCTTTATAAGCACATTTTGCAACATCCTTGCCTTTTATTTTGTAAATAGATTTTACAAACTCATCAGCAAAAGTGTATTTGCGATGTTTACCATATAAACTTTCCATCGCTTTTATTAATGGATTGCTCAAAACACTTTGAGATGGGTCAGTCGCTTTAAATTTACCATTTTCAAGATATGTTCTTACACATCCCGTACTTGAGAATTCTTCAAATTTTCCTGCAAATAAATTGTTAGGAGTCGAACCGTCCGGCATTTTTATCATTAATTTTTCATTATGTTTTGAAATTCTACCTAATAATTTGCTCATAAACTTTGGTTCATTGAACATTGCTATATAAGCTGATAATTGATAACAAGTTCCACTCCCGTGTTGTTTAACAAAAAATCTTTTTACTGGTGGTAGTAAATCAAAAAGAGTTTGCCTATTCAATTCACCCATTGAATGTATGCTATTTTTACCTGTTACATAATATACATCTGGTCTACCACCAGAATAGCCTTTTTTTACACTGAAAAAATCACCTGGTTTTAATTTTGCAATTTCATCAGCATTTTTTACCACAGATTCAAATTCTGGGATGAATACATCAATTAGCTCTTTACCTTCAGCTTTTGCTAATTTTATTTTTTCAATATCCCTTAATATTTCTGGATTAACTCCGTTTGCGATATTAAATTTTTGTAATGCACTAGGATGAATTAAACCTTGTTCAGCACAACATATTAGTTCTCCATACTCACGAAGTCGAGTTTTACTAAGCCCATTTGCTTTAAAATCTGCTAAATAATTAAATGTTTTGCCATCCAACAAAAATTTTCCATCTGGAGCTTTTTTACCAGCAAGTGTTGTAAGATATTTTAAATGAGTCAGCAAATCTTTTTCAGATTTATAATTTGGATTATTAAAAATATGCTCTAATATTTGCGAATATCTTTTAGAATCAGTAATTTGTTTTGGATTTCTCGATTTTAATATAGCAACAAATTCGCTGAATTTTGAATTTATTTCGGGTGAATATCTACTTAAATCAAGAGTGCAGGTTTTTGATAAATTAACAACATCAGTAGCAATACTTTTACCCATTGTAGATGTAAAATTAGGTACAGTTATATTGTTTCGAGTTAAATTCCTTATACCAGAATAAACTCCCTTACATGATTTTATAATAAGATTACTTCCCATTAATATAATCCCCTATATAAATAT
>ERZ1034878.1051-NODE-1051-length-10885-cov-9.239335_pt1 | contig 10885 bp, 13 predicted proteins | sample MGYA00520593_ERZ1034878 | MGnify/ENA primary metagenome ERZ1034878 (study PRJEB33766, sample SAMN09781724) | gut metagenome | biome: gut microbiome | host: Homo sapiens | place: Madagascar | study: EMG produced TPA metagenomics assembly of the PRJNA485056 data...
AATCATGACAGCATTTTTAAATATAAACAAAATCACAATGCAAAAGCCAATAATAAAAGGAGAGTGCCAAAAATCAGTTTGTTTATTAGTTAGAATCTTTAATACAAAAGGATAAGTTAATGCCACGCCTAAAAGTTCTAACATTCCAACGATAAACGATAGTATTGAATATTTATAAAAAGTCTTTTTATTTTTATCAAAGTAAAAAAAGAACTTTGTGCAGTATTCCTTAATCATAATCTTTATACTACATTAAATATGCTTATCAATCAAAGAATTTATGGTTATGATATTATATTCAATATAATTATAGTGAAAGGCTTTGATATGGCAAGACAAAAGTTTAGAATCGGCATTGGTTATGATATTCATAAATTAGTTGAAAATAGAGATTTGATTATAGGTGGAGTAAAAATTCCATTTGAAAAAGGACTTTTAGGACATTCGGATGCTGATGTTTTAACCCATGCAATAATTGATGCGTTGTTGGGTGCTCTTGCTATGAGTGATATCGGTACGCTTTTCCCAGATACGGATAATAAATTCAAAGATGCAGATAGTATTGAATTGCTAAAATGTGTTTTTCACAAAGTTCAAGAACAAGGTTATTATATAAATAATTTAGATGCAAATATTATTGCCCAAGCTCCAAAAATGATGCCTCATATTCCAAATATAAAAATAGTATTAGCAAAAAATTTGAATATGGAATTAGAAGATATTTCTATAAAAGCCAAAACAAAAGAATGTTTGGATGCTGTTGGTGAAAAATTGGCAATCGAAGCGCAAGCTGTTGTTATGCTTGAAAAACTCAATTAGCTATAAGTTTAATGCTTAAGCTATAATTTCATCAACATCTACAAGATTATTCATAACTGCGAATATTGCAGCCTGTACTTTGCTGTGCACTCCAAATTTCCTGTAAATACTTTCTACATGTGCTTTTATTGTATGGACTGATACAGAAAGCATTTTTGCTATTTGGGTGTTACTGTGTCCTTTAAGAAGTAGATTAAGCACCTCTTCTTCTCTTTGTGTAAGTTTAATTTTTCGTGTTTTATTCATATTATTAATGATAATACTTTTTGAAAAAAACGCTTTCACATATTTTCCAATTAGTAAAATATTAACAATTCTTTACAATAATTTGAAATTATGTATTGAAGATTCTATCTCCTGCATCGCCCATGCCGGGAACGATATAACCTCTTTCGTTTAAATGATCATCTACAGCGGCAACAATTAAGGTAATATTTGGAAAATTCTTAAATACAGCCTCAATACCTACAGGTGATGATATCATACACACACAGCAAATATTTTCTTGCGGAATACCTTTTTCAACATATAGACGTATAGCTTCAATCAAAGAATTACCGGTTGCAAGCATTGGGTCTGTTATATAAACATAGTAATTATCAGGGTTATCAACAGGCATCGGAACCTTGTTATAATACCAAACGGGTTTAAGAGTTTTTTCATCTCTATACATGCCAATATGGCGAATAGTCGCCTGTGGTAGAATATCAACGGCTTCATCCGTAAAAATCAAGCCAGCTCTTAAAATCGGTGAAATAATAATTGTGATATCAGGATTAATTGTTTTAGTTACAAACTTTGTAAGCGGTGTTTCAATTTCCACATCTTTTTGAGGCAAATTCTTTGTCGCTTCGTATAAAAGAATTCTTGTAAGTTTTCTTGCCGCAAGTCTAACTCCTTGTGTATCTGTGTTTTTGTCACGCATTGTACATAAACTTTGATTCACAATCGGATTTGATATTATTTTTAAGTTATTATTTTCCATTGTTATTCACTCCACCTAATTTTTTTTCTAAATCCACAGCTTTTTTATTCGCCTGATCAACCATTTTATCTGCATAATTAACGAAAGAACCTGCATCTTGAGCATTTCCGGCTGGCATGTCAATTTGCTTAACTTTTTGACCAAAAGAAGATGATGTATAAATAATTGCATTGAATTTATCAAACATTTCATTAAGAAGCCCCATTGCGTCATGTAAACGTTTTGGCGGATTTACTGCCAAAATAGGCACATCTTTATTAATAAATGTTTGTTTATCAGGCAAATACAATTCCAATGACTTTGAACCTGCCATCCCGCTAAATTCAACCGTAGCAACAGTTCCTTGCGGGATTATAATTGATTTATCTGGGATTATAAACTTAACAAAAACTTCTCCATTCGTTGGTTTAATTTTAGTAATATGCCCGACTTCAATTCCCATCATTCTAACAGGAGAACCAACAATTAAACCGTCCACATCAGGAAGATAAATGTTGTAATTATTATCTGTTTTAACTTTATTAATATAATTAAAAGTTGAAAAAGCTGTAATTATAAGTATTACAACCAACCAAAACAACAGTTCGCCACTATGAGTGATATAAACAGTATTTTTTTCTTTTTTTTCTTTGGTCATATTAGGTTAATTATATTAAAAATTTTAGTTTTGCACAAGTAATTAAAAACATAAAAAAATATTAATAATATCCTCTCCCGCCTTCGGCACCCTCCCTATGCTGAATTGACAAAAATGGGAGGGAGTGATATACGCTAACCAACGACTTGATTTCTATCTTCTCCGAAAGGGGCGGTTGGTTTGTCGGTTGGGCATACCTGCCCAACAATAACATTAAATAATATGATGTGGCATTGCAACACTACCTTTATCCAAACGTTTTTGCAATTCTCCGGTTGGTTCATAAAATGGTGATACAGTCATAATCTTAGCAGCAATGTCAGGATAATGATAAATAAACTTCAATTCGCTTTCCGTCAAAGGTTTTTGTGTATGAACGTTTGCGTAACGTGCCAATTCCAAAATATTTCTGGCTTCGTTTTCATCCTTAAATTCGATTTCCAACTTGTCATAAACATTTCTAAAACCCTTAATTCCGCCATATTCACCTGTTGTAATCATTCTACCTGTTTCAATAATTTCAGGTTCACCGCGTCCAAGTTCTTCAAAATCATACAATTCGTAGTTCCTTCTATCCTTTAATGCACCATCAGCATGTATTCCTGATTCGTGTGCAAAAGCATTATCTCCGACAGCAGGCTGATTTATCGGAATCGGTAAACCAAAAGCATAAGCCGTGTATTTTGCAAGCTTCCAAGCTTTGCTTAAATCAATATTTTCATCTACTTGGAAAGCACCATTTGAATTTTTAAACCCTGCTGATTTCAGAACTGCTAACAAGCAAGAAACCAAATCCGCATTCCCCGCGCGTTCTCCCATACCGTTTATCGCTGTATTAATATAAGCATCAACTCCCGCATCGACAGCCGCTCTTGCACCTTCAACAGAACAAGCTACCGCCATGCCTAAATCATTATGGAAATGCATTTCGATAGGCATTTGCGTTTCTTTTGCAAGCCTGTAAATTCTGGTATAAGTTGTGTGCGGATCTTCATAACCAAGTGTATCGCAATATCTGAAACGGTATGCACCGCGTTTTTTAACTTCTTTTGCTAATTTTATCAAATAATCCAAGTCGCTTCTTGAAGCGTCTTCCGCGTTTACACCAATAATTTTTGCACCTTTAGACACTGCACATTCTACAGCCTCACAAGTCATTTTAATAATATCATCAGGCGTTTTTTTGCCCAAATATTTACCATAAATCATTTGCTCAGAAGTCGATTGCGAAAGATTGCAGTTTTCTAAAAGCGGACAATTCGAAAAAGATTTCTCAACATCAGAAGCAATAGCTCTCATCCAACCGGAAAGCTTTGTTCTTCTGATTACACCACGTTTTACAAGTTCTAAATTTGCATTAAGGTAATTTAATTCGTGCATGGTAGTCGGGAAACCAAACTCAGACTGTGTAATTCCCATATCATCCAACATTAAGTTAATAATAGTTTTTTGTAATTTTGCTAAACCTAATCTTGAAGTTTGTACTCCATCTCTGTTTGTAACATCCACGAAATAAATTTTTGGCATAATACCTCCTAATAGTATTTAATGGAGTAATTGTACAATATTTATTAAACAAGGGCAAGTAAAGATTATGTAAAAAATAAAGCTTTGCCTTTATATAATTTAGCTGATAAAATGAAATAGATGGGAAACGAAGCAGCAGAAAAAACCGAAGAAGCCACCACCCGACGGCGAACGAAAGAGCGTGAACGTGGTAACGTTGCAAAAAGCAGGGACATGGATGCCGCACTTGTTATGGTTGCAGGTATTGCTTTGCTTGGTGTTTTTGCAAAAAATATGATAGATACGATACAAAATATGATGCGTGAAACGTTTTCACATCTTAACCCGAATAGTTTTAGTGTTGATAATGTGATGGGATTATTATTGCCGTATTTTCATTATACGGCGGTCATTGTGTTGCCATTTTTCGTATTACTGTTAATTGCTTCTATATTAATTATAAGATTGGATGTAGGGCAAGTTTTTGCATTAGAAAAAGTTAAATTCAATCTTGAAAATCTTTCACCGCAGAGAATGCTTCAGAATGCAAAAAGGATGTTTAATCCTTTTGAACCACGTTCGATGGTTGAGTTCGCAAAATCTATTTTGAAAATTGTAGTCGTTGCTGCCTGTGGCTATTCGGCAATCAATAGCAGAAAGGGTGATTTGTTGGGGCTCGTAGGTTTAGAGTTCCCTATTGCTTTAAATATTATTGTTTCAGTATTAATTAATATGATAATTAATATGTGCTTGGCAATGCTTGTTTTAGGTTATTTGGATAAAAAATATCAAACTTATGAATATGAAAAATCCATCAAGATGACAAAGCAAGAAGTTAAAGATGAACATAAAGATACGGAAGGGGATCCAAAAATTAAGGCAAGGATTAAATCTATTCAAATGCAGATGGCTCGTCAAAGGATGATGTCAGCAGTTCCTCAAGCAGATGTTGTTGTAACTAACCCGACACATTATGCAGTTGCGATAAAATATGATAAAACAAAAGCTCCGGCTCCTATTGTAGTAGCAAAAGGTGTTGATTACGTGGCGTTCCAGATAAGAGAAATAGCAAAAGAAAACAATGTTCCGATAGTTGAAAACAGACCTGTTGCAAGAAATTTGTATAATAATGTGCCGATTGATGGCGTAATCCCTTCTGATATGTATGTTGCAGTTGCCGAAATTTTGGCGTATGTTTTCAAACAAAAAAACGGAGAGTCATAAAAAAAGAACCGACTTTAAGCCGATTCTTTTTTTCTATAAGTATCTTTTAATTATTCTTCAAATTGTTCTGCAATTTCAAAAGGTTGTTCAGAGAGTTTAAGAGTTTCTCTATCGATTATACCTCTTTTTAATTCTGTGAAAGAAGCCTTTTTAGAGTTAAATTTCTTTTTCAAGAATTCGTAAGCAACTTTAGGATCACATTTTGTACCGCAAGTGAACAAATCAACCGCCGCGTAGCCTAATTCAGGCCATGTGTGGATTGCTAAGTGGCTTTCTGAAATGATTACAACACCGCTTACTCCGTAAGGGCTGAACATATGAAAGCATTTTTGAACGATTGTAGCACCGCACTCGAGAGCCGCATCTATCATGTACTTTTCTACTTTATCATTACTATTAAGAATGTTTGGATCACACTCAAAAAATTCTGCAAGGACGTGTTGTCCTAAGTTTACTTTGTCCAAGTTTTGCTTTTCAAGCTCTTCGATTGATGATGATACAATTGTCAATTCATGTGCCTCCTTTATACCAGTGCATTTTGCACTAATCAAAATTTTACTAACGATTATATAATACTATAAAAACAAAAAATATGTAAATTTTACACTTTTTATTTTATGTATTAAGAAATTGTTACAAAAAATTTATAACTATTAACCTTTATTTACACAAAAAACGAACGACACTCTCACGCTCGCTATCGGTGCTACGCACGTAAATATTTTGTCGGCAAGTATAAATAAAATACAAAATTCCATTTTCTCTATACAAGCTTGCCTCAAAGTCACATTCCATGTTCGCACGCACGCTCGTGGCGTGAATGTCGTTCGTTTTTTTTTTATTTTTTTATAAAATTAAAAATCTTTACATCGATATAAAGATTATGTAAGGAAATCCTGTTTTTCAAAAAATTTCGTCTATAATAAAAATGCTAAAAGAAAAATATGAAGGAGAAAGATATGCAAACAGTAGAAGAAATGCTTGGCAAATTAGAAACAGCAGATAATACAACCAAAAACAAAATCGAAAATATTTTAGTTGATAAAGGTACAGCTGTTGTTCCTGAACTTGTAAACCAATTACAAATTGTAAGAGGTGTTAAGCGTGGTGTTGCTGCTATGTCATTAATCAGAATCGGCGAAGCTTCTGTTGAATATCTTAAAAAAGCAGCTCTTAATAATAAAGACTTTGAATGGGTTGCTAAATACCTTATTTCTGAAATTAAAGGTGTTGCTGCATAACTGGCTTTATTGAGATTTCGCAGTGGAAGAGAAAGTTAAAGTAAATATATATACAGATGGTGCGTGTAGTGGTAATCCCGGACCAGGTGGGTATGGCGCGGTCCTGATTCATGTTGATGCGAATGGGGTTAAACATGAAAAGGAATTTTCTGCAGGCTATAAGCACGTTACGAATAATCAGATGGAATTGATGGCTGTAATTGTTGCGGTTGAAGCCTTGAAAAAACCTTGTGATATAATTCTGACCTCTGACAGTAAATATGTTGTAGAAGCTTTTACGAAAAAATGGATTGATGGATGGATTAAACGAGGGTGGAAAACTGCAGACAAGAAGCCTGTTAAGAATGTGGAATTGTGGCAAAGACTTTTGAGTGCATTAAAACCTCATGATATAGATTTTGTATGGGTAAAGGGACATGCCGGTCATCCGTATAATGAGCGATGTGACCAATTGGCTGTTACAGCTTACAAGCAAGAAAATTTAAAAGAAGAATTGACTTAGGCTTAAAATTAAAAGCTAAAGTTAATTCTTTTTTATTTTGTTGTATAATAATAACGTAGTTTTAGGGGAGATAAGAATGCAGGACGTTATTGAAAGAAAACCAATCAAGAACATAGATTTTAACTGCGATTTGGCGCAGGCTTACGGGATTTATAAAAACATTCAAGAATACGAGCTTTTGGATTATGTAAGCTCTGTGAACATTTCTTGCGGTTTCCATGCCGGCGACCCTGTAACTATCAAAGAAGCTATGCTTAAAGCTAAAGAAAAAAATGTTGCAATAGGCGCGCATATTGGTTTTAATGATATTCAAGGTTTCGGCTACAGACCTGTAGAGCTTAAAGAAGACGAACTTGAAGCTCTTGTAGTTTACCAAGTTGGTGCGATTATGTCTTTTGCAAAAGCTTACGGCTTAAGCATAGAACATGTTCGCCCTCACGGTGCTATGTACAAAATGGCTGGCGAAGATTTTACCTTCTCAGCTAATATTGCTAAAGCTATTAAGAAATGTTCCGATTGGCTTGTTTATGTTGCGCCTGTTGGTGATATTACAACAAAAGTCGGTGATTATGTAAATCTTCAAGTTGCTCAAGAATTAAGTCTTGAAAAAACTTATAACGCAGATTTAACAATTGATTATTCAGTTCCTGATAATACAAACAACTATGAATTAATCAAACGTTTTCAACATCTTCTTCACACTTCTCAAATTCGCAATAATTTAGGCGGTTTGAGCTTTGCGGAAGTTGATACAATACATTTTTCAAACAAATACAAAAATTCTTTAGAGTTAATCCAACAGGCAAGAAATCTTATCACTCCTGCTCCTGTTAATTATATTAACGCTAAAGCTTCAGGATGGGTGGATTAATTATGGCTTTTAATTTTAAAGAAAATGTTGATTTAAAAAAAGATGCAGGCTGGCTTTTACCGGGGCTGGAAGTTAAAAGATGGTTTCTTTTAATCTTTTTAGGCTCAATCATGATTGTGCTTGGTTTTATGGTTTTAGCAAACGTTAGACCAATTTACTTAACCTTGGAATTAATCAGAAAAGCAGCATTAGTATTGCCTTCAAACGTATTGGCAGCAATTTTTATTTTAATTGGTGGTGCAATATTCTTTAAGGGTTGGCAAAAAACAACGCTTTCGATTATGGACATGGATTCCTCTAAAGGTAACAGTTCTATCTTGGAAAAATTATATAGAAGAAGAAAATTAAACAAAGGCGCTAAAATCGTTGCCATTGGTGGTGGAACAGGTCTTTCAATGCTTCTTCGCGGAATTAAAAAATATACAAATAACGTAACTGCAATTGTTACAGTTGGTGATGATGGCGGAAGCTCAGGCAGATTAAGAGAAGAAATGGGTATTTTGCCACCAGGAGATATTAGAAATTGTATAGCAGCTTTAGCTGATGATGAAGATATGATTACGGAACTTTTCCAATATCGTTTCAAAAACGGCGAAGGCTTAGAAGGTCACAGTTTCGGAAACTTGTTCTTAACTGCACTTTGCGCGATTACGGGCGATATGGTTAGAGCGGTAAAAGAATCTTCAAATGTATTAAATATTAGAGGTGTGGTTCTACCTGCAACATTGGATGATATGAAACTAGCAGCTGTTTTAGAAGATGGAAAAATCGTTCATGGGGAATCAAATATTCCTGAGGCTCACGGAAAAATCAAACGTTTATTTACAGAACCTGAACACTGTAAAGCTTTACCTGAAGCAATAGCTGCAATTAAAGAAGCTGATTTAATTATTCTTGGACCCGGAAGTTTGTATACGAGTGTTATTCCAAACCTTTTGGTTGATGGTATTGTTGAAGCGATTACAAAATCAACTGCTAAAAAGATTTATGTTTGTAATATTATGACTCAACCGGGAGAAACTGATAACTATTCGGTTGCAAGCCACGTGAATGCCTTAATCAGTCACGCTAACGGCAAAAAGATTATTGATGCGGTACTTGTAAATGATAGCTTACCTGACAATATTTCAGAAGGTTACGCAAAGAGCGGTTCAATTCCTGTTAGATTGGATATGGAAAATATTGCACCAATAGGAATTGAAGTTGTTTCACAAAAATTGCTTCAAGAAAACAAACAAGGACTTGTAAGACATAGTTCGCATAGAGTCGCAAGAGCGGTTTATTATTGGTATCGCAGAACGATTAAGAAATAAAATTAAAAAATGTAGAAGATTTTTCTTCTACATTTTTTGTTTATTACCAATCTTCAGAACCATACATTTTGTATTTATCAATAAAGGATTGATGTCTGTCAATAATTCGTTGAACAGATTTATCTTCGGGCAAAATTGTATTGTAATAAATAATTTCTTCTTTTAGCTTGCGAACTTTTTGTTTAAGCTTTTCTGATTTAATAAAAATATCACCTTCAAAACCGCAATTTTCGGGTAAAAATGCGAATGGAGAAGATGGAAAAATTTGACATTCTACAGGTTTATTTGGATTAGTGCAGAGAGTATCTTTTAGATATCTGCAAGAACAAAGTGTTGTTGAACCTTTATTTTCTTCCTTTATCATCATGTCTGCAAACTCTTTTGTGAGAGTTTGTACGCCATCTCTAAACAAAATTTTTTTCTCAAAATCTACTGCTATATTTTTGCAGCATTTACCACATTTGTTACAATAATCTTTTTTCATAATAAACATTATACATTTAATATAGGATAGTCAAAAGAAAAAAAATGTAATATCATGCTATTATAGTTTATAGGAGAGATTTGAAAATGAAGAAAATAGTTTTAACAATGGCTATGTTTGCAACTATGACAGGAATTGCATTGGCTGATGGTAATGCTTTTACACCATTAAATTTTAACGATACACAATATGGAAATCCTGCACCAACATCAACTACGGCCGCAACTTCAACAGCTAAAAAAGCTGCAACTCAAGCCGCATCTTCAGTAGAAGGTGACGCAGTGGGTAACGGTAATATTCAAAATGCGATTTTGCAATTAGACAATGCGCAAGTTGATATCAGAAATGACTTGTTAAACTGCAAAACAAAATATGCAGATGTTGATGCTCAATATAAGTTGATTAAAACAGAAAGACAAGCTTTGAAAAAACAAGTAAGAACAGTTGAAAAAAGAATTAAAGAAATAGATAGAGCCAAAGAAAAAATTAGAAAAAATATGTTGTAAAATTATTTGAAAATAATTTATGAAAAATACGGAAATTCTATTTTGAATTTCCGTATTTTTTAAAATATAGAAAGAAATGTAACGGCTGCTTTTTTCAATAATCCAACACCTTCTCTCAGTCTAATATTTGTGCAAATATTACTAATGTTGCATCCACCTTTGGCGAATAAATCAAAGAGTTTTTTATACGTATTTACTCTTTGTGTTTTTACGTCCTCAATTCTTTGTAAAGTTTGTTCTGCAAATGCAATGTCATTCTTTTCTAAATAGTATCTGTTGTTATCGACGAATTTTTTTATAAAATCAGCTTGCTGTGAGTATTTTTTCATAACAGGAGCAAGACCAGATTTTGCATATCTGTCTGTTACATCTCTATAATCTTTCATAATACATCTTGTCAGATTTATTTGTCCGGTTACTCTTACGGTTTTTGGTATGAGTCCGAATTTAGGAATTTTTTCTAAATAACGATAGTACCATTTCTTTTTAACATCATAAATCTCTTGTAAACTATTCTTTGTTTTATCAAAAAATGTTTTTGTTATATTATTAAATGCACCTATCGGTTTTTCTACTATTTTTGAATTTTCTATATATATTTTATGAAGTCTTATTAATTCTTTTTTAAAATTCTGCCTTCGCTTATTATTGTCAGGGATTAGATTCGGTTTAATTTCTTGTAATAAAGTCGAATTTAATTCTTCTCTATTTTTATCGTTAGAATAATTTTTACTACCTATTCGGAATTTATTTTTTTTTGCGTTGATTATTTTTTGATGTTCAATACATGCTGTAAT
>ERZ1034878.1063-NODE-1063-length-10801-cov-10.684999_pt1 | contig 10801 bp, 9 predicted proteins | sample MGYA00520593_ERZ1034878 | MGnify/ENA primary metagenome ERZ1034878 (study PRJEB33766, sample SAMN09781724) | gut metagenome | biome: gut microbiome | host: Homo sapiens | place: Madagascar | study: EMG produced TPA metagenomics assembly of the PRJNA485056 data...
ATTAAAGATAGTGATATTAATACGCTTTTGAACAACGATTTTGGGTCAAAAGAAATTTTTGATTTTCTGATTTCTGCAATTAATGCAAAAAAAAATATTGTTATTTCTGGAAAAATAAATTCAGGTAAAACGACTTTATTAAACGCTATTATAAAAGATATTTTACCTAACAAGCGTCTTATTCTTCTTGAAAAAATACCACAGATTAATGCTGAGTCAGACCAGACAATAAAACTTCTGACTGCTCCAAATTCAGATAATTTTGATGACTTGCTGGAAAGTACAGAAAAACTCCTATCTGAATACACTTTGACAGATTTAAATACTCCAATACCACAGATTTTGGAAAGAATTGGTAAAATTACAACTTTACGTGCAAATTCAGCAGATTCTGCGCTTGCGAAACTTGTAAACAATTGCATTTCTCACGAAAATCTCCCAGAGAAAAACGCTCGACAGTTAGTTCTAAAAAATTACGACTATATAGTGCAAATTGACACAATAGATGGAGTTAGACGAATTTCGACAATAACCGAACTTACGCCGGCCAGAACAGCGGCATTATCGGTAAAACCCGTTGCAATTTGGGTTAATGGAGCTTATGAAACTAATTTTCCACAACCTTTGACTTCGATACTTGCTGACTCTTTAATCTCGCAAGCAGGTTCGATGACCGCCCGTTTTTATCATCAGGATTAGTTTTTGGCATATTGTTGAATATATTTTTCATATTAGATTCACTTACAACTTCTTTCGAAAGTTGGTCAATTCCTGGACTTATGAATTTTTTCATAATTTGTTTATCAACAAAGGTATTTATCGGATTTGCAAGCAAAACAAGTGCTGTAATACCACCAAATGTTTTTAACAGTTTGTTTTTAAAGATTAATGATTTTTGATATTCCTTTAAAGCATTTCGAGTTGCTTGATAAGCAAAATCTCCGTCTTTATACATCTCGCTCATAACAGGTAAGATTTTTTGATATTTATGATAAATTCTGTGAGGAATCTTCTTTTTGTCATTGTGTTTTAAGGCAATCAACAAGTCATAAGTTTTCTTGGCGTTATCCTCTGCAAATGCCAAAACTTTTGACTTATCGGCAGATATAAGCGAGTAGCGTTCCGTAAATAACAAATTATAAAGCTTTTTAAACAGTCCAATTGTACGTTTTTCGTTGTTACGAGATTTAATTTTATTTTCAAGAGTCGACAAAATAACTTCACGGTAATTTTCATAACTTGAAAGAGAATTCCCATGCGCCTGATCTATAACGCTTTTTGTATGTCTATAAATCGCATCTTTGGTGTTACCGCTAATTCCCCATTTATCAAATTGAGCCAATGGAGAAATCGCACTTTGTGCAGCAAAAATTACCGCAGGAAGTGCAACCAATGATGTTAAGCCTTGAAAAATCGCACGTTTTAAAGCTCTTCTCGCACTCGGGTTGTAATTATCCTTGTCATTTTTATATTTGTCATATATATCGGCACCTAAATACATAAATGTCGGAGCCCATAGTGCCATGCCAAGTTTTGGCGCAATTTCAGAAATCGCCGTACCTACTTCGTTTGAGTACGACATTAAAACAGGCACCTTTTTATTTAAAGGATCTTGATACTTATGCTTTTTAGATTTATTCGGGGAATTATTAGCACCAAAACTTATTAAATTAATCACTTTTCTTAACCAAGGTTAATGTACGTATATATATAAACACGTAAAAAAATTTTTTGCTAGTATTTTTGCTTAATGTATAATTTTGTTATGAAGAATTTATTTAAAATACATTCAAAATATAAACCGTCAGGTGATCAACCAAAAGCTATCGAGAAACTCGTAGAAGGACTAAATAATGGTGATGATGCTCAGACACTACTTGGAATTACAGGTTCCGGAAAAACATTCACAATTGCTAACGTAATTGAAAAAGTTCAAAAACCAACCCTGATTATTGCACACAACAAGACTTTGGCAGCACAACTTTATAACGAATTTAAGGAACTTTTCCCTGAAAATGCTGTCGAATATTTCATCAGTTATTATGACTATTATCAGCCGGAAGCCTATATTCCGCGAACAGATACTTTTATTGAAAAAACAGCATCAATTAACGAAGAAATCGACCGTTTGCGCCACAATGCTACAAGGTGTTTATACGAGAGGAACGACGTAATTATTGTCGCATCAGTCAGTTGTATTTATGGCTTGGGACTTCCTGAAAACTATTTTAAAGGCTCCGTCGAACTTAATGTAGGAGATGAAATTGAGCGAGATGCACTACTCAAGCACCTTGTAACCATTCAGTATACTAGAAACGATCTTGTTCTTGAACGTTCCACATTTAGGGTTCGAGGAGATATTGTGGAAATTATGCCAGCTTATGAAAAGATTATTACCCGAATTTACTTCTTTGGCGACGAAATTGAAAAAATAGTAAAAATAGACAACGTAACAGGCGAAATCTTAGAAACACCTAACAAAGTAGTTATTTATCCTGCAGTTCACTATATTTCTTACGACGAAAATGTTGATGAAACAATTAGTATGATTAGAGAAGAACTCCAACACAGACTTGTTGAGCTAAAAAAAGAAAACAAACTCGTTGAGGCTCAACGCCTTGAACAGCGTGTAAAATATGACATTGAAATGATTAAGGAAATGGGCTACTGCTCGGGGATTGAAAACTATTCAAGAATAATTGAACGTCGCTCTCCAGGCTCTGCACCTGCAACTCTTTTGGACTATTTTCAAGGCGATTTTTTGACTGTTATTGATGAATCACACGTTACACTTCCACAGCTCAAAGGAATGTATCACGGTGACGCATCAAGAAAAAATACTCTTATAGAATATGGGTTCAGGCTGCCTTGTGCAAAAGACAACAGACCACTAAAAAATGAAGAATTTTTTAACAAAGTTCATCAAAAAATCTATATTTCAGCAACTCCTGGAGAATTTGAAAAACAAACCTCAGAACAGCTGGTTGAACAAATTATCAGGCCAACCGGACTTGTTGATCCAAAAATTTCTATTAGACCGATTGACACTCAAATTAATGATTTAAAAATTGAAATACAAAAACGTACAGACAAAAATGAAAGAGTCTTGATTACAACTTTGACAAAGCGTATGGCAGAAGATTTGACCGACTTTTTTGTACAAGAAGGGATTAAAGTTCGCTATTTGCACAGTGAAATACAATCAATTGAACGAGTTGAAATTCTTAGAGATTTGCGCTTAGGCGAATTCGATGTACTAATCGGTGTAAACTTACTCAGAGAAGGACTTGATATTCCGGAAGTTTCACTGGTTGCAATTATGGACGCTGACAAAGAAGGATTTTTACGTTCTGAAACAAGCTTAATACAAACAATCGGACGAGCTGCTCGAAACGCCTGTGGAGAAGTAATTATGTATGCAGATAAAATTACTGACTCAATGGAAAAAGCGATTTCTGAGACAGATCGTAGACGAAAAATCCAACTTGAATACAATCAAAAATACGGTATTATTCCGCAAACAATCAAAAAACCTATCGAAAATAATTTGCTTTCACTTGTCGCAAGTTATCGTGATTTAGAAGATATTGTTGCAGAAGAGATGGTTGATATGGGAATTGAGAAAAAAGATTTACCAAAACTTATTGATAAACTTGAAAAAGAAATGCACAAATCCGCAAAAACTCTTGATTTTGAACGTGCTGCTGAGATTAGAGATAAGCTTAAAAAATTACGTGAAATGCTCAACGACAAGTAAATTATAATATCTTATCTTTTTGTTCGTTTTCTCTGGTCCCAATTGTCTCATAATCAACTTGTGCAAGATAATGTCCACACATAGCCAAATTAAAAATTCCAACTGCGCACCAATAGTAAATTGCTACAGGGTGAGGAATTCCAATAAAAACCCAAATTAAATAAGAAACAGGAACAAGTAAAAGCGCATTTGCGATTGCAACTTGAGGAAGCATAAACAAAACCGCAACAAGAATATCAACGCACGATTCTGAAATTACTTTTAAGTTGTATGCATCTAAAATTTTGAAGCTTTTGGCATAACACAAATACCCAGTCAAAATTACTGCACCAAATAAAGCCCACACAATTCCTTGAAAAATTGCACAAGTTTTTGGTTCTACTAAAAAATTAGGCAATAAACTGGCAATATATGACGCTAAAAAGCAATTAATCGCGATTGATGGGCCTAACGCAACTGTCCCTTTAATTCCACTCCAAAAGAGTTTAAATATATTAAAAGTCGGTAAAATGGAGTCTTTACCGTTTCTGACATTTGCCGTACATTCTGCTAAAAAGCCAAATAACAAGAAATAAGTCGGAATGGCAAGCGTCCAAAAACCGCCCCACGCACCGTCCAAATACAATTGCACACAAAAATAAACCGGAACTGCAAAAATTGCATATTTCCAAATTGCGTGTTTATCTTGCATTGACTCTTCAAATGCGTCTTTTATTGATGCCATCTCTAAACTCCTCTCAAAAAATTAACATCGGATAATTATTGCCTCAAAACGACGATTATTCGTAAATCTTTCGACTTTTTTATTATAACATATTCTAAAATAAAAAACAAGTCTGTATTATACAATTGTAGCGACTTTATTGTAAAATAAAGCCGCCATAACTGTAAAACTAATCTATTTAATCAAAGCTTGAACTTCCTTAAACTTAGGATTTTTAGCACCTTTCAACCATTCAAACAAAGCGATCTCAACACAAGAAGGTTTAACACCGTTTGCAACCATAGCTTCAATACCTTGTTTAAATTCGTATTTATTACGACTTGCGCAAGCATCTTTAATAACATATACATCAAAACCTGCTTCAATCAATGCTGCAGCTGTTTGATGAACACAAATATGAGTTTCAATACCAAAAATTACAACTTGTTTTCTGCCAAATGCCTTGATTTTATCCAACATTCCATCTTCTAACAAAGCATTAAAATATGTCTTTTCTACAACTTCGCTACCTTCCGCCAAAGCTGCTTGAAGCTCGGGAACAGTGTGTCCCAAACCTTTTGGATATTGTTCTGTCAATAATACAGGAATTTCCAATGACTTTGCGGCACTCGCAATTTTTACTGCATTTTCAACGATAACATTTTTTTCTAATGCAGCAACAAGTCTTTCTTGTATGTCAATAATTAAAACTAAACTATTTTCTGCTGATAATGTGTTCATTTTTTCTCCTTAACTGTATTTAAAATCATATATAAAGTCTTCTACAATATTTATTAATTCTTTAGTAGTAATTTTTGTTAAAGCCAAGCTGATTTCCTTATTTTCAGGACTATCCAATCCTTCATGGCTAATTGTTATAACAATTTTTGCAAATCCCGGATAAACAATTCGCAAAGTGCTTTCATGATATTTATTTTTCAAATGGAATATACAGCCATTTTCTGATACGGATTGCTCAATTTGTGTATCAAACAATTTTTCTTCCCAAGTTTTTTGCAACCGATAAAAAGCAGGTGTAATAACCTTTTCCAACTTTTTATTAAATATTTGCTTATAAATTTTGTAACTTTTTTGATCATCAGTTGTATCATCAAGCCAATCATCTAACGTTTCAAATTTTTCTTCCGCAATAACATACTCAGCATTTGTTGCAAGTGCATCTGACAATGCTTTTAGGCAATCATTTTCCAACTCACTAAAAGATTTATGAGTAATTTCAGAAATTCCGGCTGCAAGTTCATGTCCATAACTTTCTTTAATTTTGTTCAAAACAACAAGCGCACCATTACAATCGGTATTCGGAAGCAAAACGTAAACCTTTGCCCCTTTTCCAAGAGTTAAAATATCATTGGATCTTGTAGAATTTGTAAGAGCTTGCCCCAACTTTTCGATTGAAAAATCTATCTTTCCAGTTTCTGTTGGAGCAACTATTAAGAAACTTCCTTTATCCAATAAATTGCTTTCTATTTCGTTTTCAACAACCTGTTTTGCATACTTATAAGCATAAAGTCCTGTCAATTCATCAATAACACCAAGTTGTGTTAAAATCTTTTGATTTCGCAAAAACTTCTGCTTCAAAGCATTGGTTTTAATACTATTCACAGTCTTTATAACAAGTTCAAAATCCTCAACTGATGATGACAAATAGTCATTTATACCACAGTCATAAGCCTGCAAAATAAACTCTTTGTCACACAAATTAGACAACAAAATAATTATTTTGTCAGAATTCCGACGGATTTTTTGAACTGTATCTAAACAAATTTTTCGAGCAAAATCATCATGAACCAGCACAATGTCAGCTAAAACTAAATCATTACGAAAGTTTTTAAAATCAGAAAAAACAAACCTGTCATCTTTTCGCAAAAACAACAATTTTTCTTTAATTATATGAAAAAAATTTTCATCATCTGATATTAAAAGAACCGTATCTGACATCACTTACACCTGCAAATGTTTTTTGATACACAAGAAACTTCCCCCGGCACCGAACAAAATTGCCATTGCAAACATAACTGCAATTACAAAATTCTGAGCATAAAGAGGTGTTGGTACCATAAAGAATTGGTGCATGTGATTAAGTCCATTTTGAACGAAATTCAACGGTAGCAAAGCGATTACAGCTCCGGTAAAGCCGTAAAATGCACCCTGCATAATCAACGGAAATCTGATATACCAGTTTGAAACACCCATCAATCGCATTATTTCAATCTCTTCTTTTCTAGACTGAATAACTAGCTGAATTGTGTTATTAATAATCGTAATCGTTAGCATTCCCATGACAATAACAACAAGAAGAGTTATAATATTTACAACATGGTTTAAAGCCTCAATCTTTTTCGCCAAATCTTGCGCGTAACTCATATCCTCAACAGAATTTAACTGCTTAATGTTTTTAAACACAATATCTATATTTTCAGGTTTATCAACTTTTACATGCAATGTATCCGGAAGAGGATTTGTAATATCAGGCAAATCCATTTCTCTTTTCAAATTCGACCACGACGCAGCCTTAGGCACAAGTTCCACGCTTTCAACATGCTCAAATTCTTTAATTCTATTTTTAGACACATTTGCATCTGCATTATCTTTCAAGTAAACAGAAATTTCTAGCACATTACCTAATTCATGCGCAAATGAAGAAATTGAAATTGCAGAGCGAAAAAACGATGCAAAAATCGTTAAAATAGCCGCCATTGTAGTAATAATGACTACATTTACAATTCCGGTTCTCGCAATGTCATGAATTGTTTGCCTTGTTAAGCGATATAAAATCCTTAACTCGCACAACCAATCTTTCGGAATATGCTTTTTAACTTTCTTTTTTATTTCTGCTTTTGAATTATTCATACGTACCTGCTTGTATATCTCTAACTACTTCTCCATTATCAAGAGTTATAACCCTTTTCCTGAAATAATCTACCATCGCATTATCGTGTGTAGAAACGATTACCGTAATCCCTCTTTGATTAATTTGATCCAAAATCTGCATAATTTCCATTGAGTTTTTTGGGTCTAAATTACCGGTAGGTTCGTCCGCAATCAATAGAGGCGGTCCATTTACAATTGCTCTGGCAATTCCGACTCTTTGTTGTTCCCCACCTGATAATTCAGAAGGAGTAACATTCATTTTATCGTAAAGTCCTACGATTTTTAAAGCTCCGGAGACCCTTGAATTAATTTCCTTTGAGCTAATGCCTAATGTTCGAATTACATAAGCTACATTATCATAAACACTTTGATTTTGAAGTAATTTATAGTCTTGAAAAACAATTCCCATACATCTTCTTAAATTAGGAACTTTGTCATTAGGTAAATTTGCGATATTAATTCCACCAATTGTAACCGTACCGCTTGTAGGACGTTCTTCATTATACAAAAGCTTCATCAATGTAGATTTTCCGGCACCGGAAGCTCCTACTATAAAAACAAATTCCCCTGACATAATATCAAGATTAATGTTTTTTAGCGCATAATGATCATTTTTATATTTTTTTGTAACTGATCTAAATTGAATCATATATTTTCCTTACTATCCTTTAGCAATTTTATCAATATACTGCTTAATTGTTTGTTTAAGCTTGCAGAGCTTAAACCATAGAAATCTAACAATAAATCCGCATCACCACTTTGACCGAATTCATCGTTTACGCCAATTCTTTTAACAGGAACAGGGAAGTTTTCTGACAATACCTCACAAACTGTACTGCCTAATCCGCCTATTACAGAATGATTTTCAACTGTAATCACATGCCTTGTTTTTTGAGCACAAGCAACAATTGTATCTTTATCAATCGGTTTTACAACCGGAACATTTACAACTTGAACAGAATAACCGTCTTTTTCAAGGTCATTAACAGCTTCAAGAACTTCTGCCAACGTTTCACCGTTTGTAAACACTGTGACTTGTGTTCCATCATTTACAATATTGGCTTTATTAAAATCAAACTTATAATTATCGTCAAACACGTCGCAGACATTACTTCTTGGAACTCTTATATACATTGGTCCTTCATGTTCTACAGCATATTCTAAAATCTGTTCACACTCCCTACAATCAGCAGGAATCAAGACAGACATATTAGGCAAACCACGCATAAGAGAAATGTCTTCCAATGCCTCATGTGTTGCACCGTCTTCTCCAACTGTTATACCACCATGTGTTCCGACAAGTTTTACATTAAAATTTGGATAACAAATTGAATTTCGCACCTGATCGTAAGCCCTTCCGGTTACAAAAACGGCAAAACTTGCCGCAAACGGAATTTTACCAACAGCAGCTAAACCTGTAGCTGTTGCAACCATGTCTTGTTCCGCAATTCCGCAATCAAAGAAACGTTCAGGAAATTCTTTTGCAAAAATTTTTGTTTGAGTAGAGCATGACAAATCAGCATCTAATACAACAATTTTATCATTAGTTTCCCCTAATTTTGCCAATGTTTTACCAAAAGCAGACCTAATAGATTTTTTGTTAGTTCTATCAATAATCATAATTACAATCCCATTAATATCTGTGCACTCTAACAGTATAGCACAAACAAAATAGAAATAAAAGTTTGTAAAAAAGTGGTCATTTTGTTAAGAATTATTAAAAAAAATCAAAATTTTAGCAATTTTCTATCTTGACGGATATTTAAACAGTAGAATAAAAATATAGGAACATATTTTATCGAAAGGAAGAAATTAAATGATTCAAGCTCCAAATTTAGTAAATCCTTACATGCACCCCCAGATGCAGCCTTACATGCCGAATTTAGCACAACCACAGGCTACTCCTGCTCCTAATTACAACGCAGTAAAGATTGACGTTCACAACCCATCAGTAAGTGCTCCTGGCGTTGGACAAGTTGCGATGAACGTACCGCAATATGCACAACCTACAATGCCTTACTATTCATATCCGCAAGCTCAGTTGTATGATTACCCGCAAGCGCAAACACAACCTTATTACATGCCTCAACAGCCTGTAAATTATACACCGGTTGCGCCTGCAGCAACAACTCCGGTAGCTCCGGCTCCTCAAAATGTTGTTCCTGAAGCAGTCCAAGCAGCTGCTCCACAACAAGTAATCCAACAACAAAATATAAATACTCCGGCTCCTGTTGTAACTCAACAACCGGCTGAAGCTCCTAAATCAGAAACAAAAGCAGAAGCTCCAAAAGTAGAGGTTGAACAACCGGTTCCAATGGCTCCACAAGTTGATTTGAACTCATTTATCGCAAAACTTTCAAACCCAGATTATGAAGTTCAAGCAAACGCAATGGAAGAAATTGCAAACATGGTAAAAGACGAACCTCAAAAAGCTACTGAATTGCTTGATGAAAAAGTTGTAAACGCATTAAACACAATCGTTAATACAGACTCAAGCAAATTAACAGGACCTACAGCTGAACAAATCGCAGCCAGAGAAAAACTTATGAAAGGCGAAAAACTTTCAGAAGCAGACCAAAAATTAGCAACAACAATCACTCCGATGGAACAAGCTGAAAGAAATAAAAGCTATGCAATGTTCACATCATCAATAATGCAAAAACTTTATGGTGACGAAGTTGCAAAATTGACAGGTTCAACAGTTCCATTAACAGAACTTCCAGGGGCAGTAACAATTGTAGACCAATTGAAAAACAACCCTAACCCAATGGTAAGAACTTCTGCAATCGAAGCTTTGAGCTATATTCAAAAACCTGAATACAAACAAGACTTGACAACATTGTTCTCAATCGCTAAAAACGACCAAGACAAGAACGTTCAAGAAGCAGCAACAGCAGCACTTGCAAAACTAGACCAATTGCCAGCTGAAGCTCCAAAAGCAGACGCTAAACCGGCTGATACAAAAGCAGACGCCAAACCAGCTGATGCAAAAGCAGAAGTAAAACCGGAAGCAAAACAAGCAGCATAAAATCAATAATTTCTTTCTTCAAATAATAACCAAAAAGACCTTCGACTAACTCGAAGGTCTTTTATATTTATATTCTATACTGTAAAAACAAGGCACGATTTGATAGATGAAACTACCTCTCCTAGGGAGAGGTCACAGTCGTTCACGAGCGAATAGCGAGTGTTACGAATGTGGGAGAGGGGTGTGGTGCTACGCACGTAGCCCTCTGTAACAACATTGGTTCCGACTTCAAATATCGGCATAGAATAATTATTATTTTGCCAACCCCTCTCTTGAGGTTGTAAAATTCGCTCTAGCTCATTAACAACCTCTTTCTCTCCCTCGGAGAGAAATGCGTGACAATACTTTTCCCCCGTAACAGACTTGACATCTATGCCTCTGGATATCTTGACATCTAAATCCCCCTCACCTGCACTCGTAA
>ERZ1034878.1064-NODE-1064-length-10786-cov-3.826298_pt1 | contig 10786 bp, 8 predicted proteins | sample MGYA00520593_ERZ1034878 | MGnify/ENA primary metagenome ERZ1034878 (study PRJEB33766, sample SAMN09781724) | gut metagenome | biome: gut microbiome | host: Homo sapiens | place: Madagascar | study: EMG produced TPA metagenomics assembly of the PRJNA485056 data...
GAGCGCCGGCCTGTCACGTCGGAGGTCGCGGGTTCGAGTCCCGTACATCCCGCCAGCTTACGTATTGAAGGTTCGCCATTGGCGAACCTTTTTTGTTTCTCTGATTTTGAATCTTGCCTCTCTGCGTTTCATGATGTCTCTCTTCTCAATTGGGCTATGGGCAAAAGAGGCTTCGCGCCAATTTGGGCCATGGGGCTGTTTGGGGCATCGATTTGCAGTGCTGAGCCGGGTTCACCGCATCCATGTCCGTCCATAGCGCCGCTCCAAATCAACCCATTCATAGCGCATTCCCAATGTTGCTCGAAGCGCTGTTGGGCCAACCTTGCTTATAGCGCCATTCCGAAGTTGCCTCGGGGGCTCAGAAACAAAATATCTGCCTTTCTTGCAACTTTTTGCGATTGGGGATTGTTGCGAGCTCGCCAATCGCGGATTGCTTCCTGAAAACGTGGTGAAAATGGCTGTTTAGAGACCAATTCATGCTTTACGAGGGCAGAAGAGAATCCCCAATCGCAAAAAGTCGCAAGAAAGTCGAGATTTTTGTTTTTGGAACGGGTGGATCGCTGCAACGGAGCAGATTTCGCGAAAGACGGGGGATGGGGCTGATCTTTCGAATGACGTGTGGGGGGGCATTGGCGGCAACAGAAGCAGATCTTGGGAAAGGCGCAGGGGTTGCGATGGTGGCAGGGCAAATCCCGTGAGAAAGGGATGAAGGAAAGCGGCAACTCGGCATCACCGCTGCGTTTTGCAACGGTTGCGTCTGTGCGAACTATGGACAGGATTTCTGAATCAACGGAGAAGGGTTTGCGATTTTGGGGCAGTCGATCGGAGGTGTCTAAAATTATTTTAAATAGGGTCTTGTGCTTGATTTTGATTGCTAGTAAACTATCGCAAGTCGCTAAAGACATGGGGTGTTAGCTCAGTTGGTTAGAGCGCCGGCCTGTCACGTCGGAGGTCGCGGGTTCGAGTCCCGTACATCCCGCCACTTTGCATGTAAGGCTTGCCGCAAGGCAAGCCTTTTTACATTTCGGGTTTATTATTGGCGCTTAAAGAGCGTTTCTTTGCCAAAGTCCCCAATCCCCATGTTGCCGCATTTCTTATCGTTTCGTTCATGGTGTATAGTAAGCAAGTTCGACTTTAAGTTGCGTATGGCCAACGTTTCAATAGATACCAGGAGGGTGGAAACGCGATGGGCGATTCTCGTCAGACGAAGCCGGTGGAAATCGCCGCGTTCGACTTCGACGGTACCTGTATATCTGGCAATTCGCCAGTCATCTTGGTGAGCCATCTGGTTCGAAAGGGCCTTTTGGGCAAGGGCACGCTTCTGCGCATCCTTTGCTGGGGCGCTGCTTATAAGCTCCGTTTGCCACAGAATGAAAGTTGGGTTCGCGGCGCAGTCTTCTCTGCCTTCGAAGGCAAGAGGAAAGAAGAGGTCGATGAATACCTGCGTGACTTCTATGATAGTCACCTGGAAAAGCTCTTCCGCGCTCAGGCCAACGAAGTTATTGAAGAGCATCGTGCTGCAGGTCGTGAGGTGTGGGCGGTAACGGCAACGTTTGAGCCCCTTATTCAGCAGGCCATGACGCAGCATGCTTATACTCGGGCTTTTTCTACTCGGATGAAGACTGATTCCGATGGCTGCTATACGCGTGAAGTGGAAGGCTTGCCGGTGGAAGGAAGCCAGAAGCTCGAGGTTCTTACTCGCGAGGCCAATGCCCAATTCGGGGAAGGGAACTGGGTTCTTTCCCATGCTTATGGCGACCATCATTCCGATCGAACCTTGCTCGCTGCGGCTGAGCATCCTTTTGCGGTTACCCCCGATAGGCCCTTGCGCCGTACCGCGCGCAATCGGAATTGGCCGATTTTGAACTGGCGCTAGCCCATTTCCACTTGCCTGATTTCTTTGGGGTTCTCTATCTCGTTTGTACGGTTTCAGCGAACGTTGCGATTGCGGTAACGCTGGCTTAACGCTTTGTGACAGGGTTCGGTCTGCCGTTTACCCTATGGGAATTTGACGGATAATGGGTTTGTTTGGGCCGCCTGCATTGGGGCGGCATACAATTAAGTGCGATTAACGAACTCTCATATCAGTGCGCTCCCGCTCCAGCTAGCTGGGCGCGCTTGCAACCATTGCTACCTGCCAAGGAGGTGCACCAGGATGAGTGAAGATACCGCAAGCGGCCAAGTTCCTTTCCAGGACAGTCGCTCCAATTCTTCTCAGGCATACCTTAAGCGTGCCGCTTCCGCGGTTGCGGAAGGGGATAGCGTTCTCGGTATTCACCTGTATCTTGCTGCCTATGAACGCGCTTTGCGCGAAAGCATCATGCCGGGCGAAGAGGTGCTTAAGGGCATGAGCAAGGCATGGGATTTAGCCATCGAAACGAAACAACGTTCCCTTGCTGAATACATCTTTGAAAAGCTTGAGCCCTATTGGGACGGCAACGAGGTTTCTCGTCACGCTGACGAACTTCAGCGCTTGGCTTTCGACAAGCTCGAGGAATACGGCTTTGACCGTGACGCCATTGAAGGCATGGCCGATATGGTTAACCAGGATCTTATGGAAGCTGCCCCCGATATGCTGTGCCGCTTTGAGGAAGGCACTCCCGCTGCGGCTCCGGCCCCAGCTGTCGTAGAAGCCCCTCAGGCTGCTGTGAACTCTTCGCAGAGCGCTTCAGGCGCACCGGAGACCAACCCGCCTTCGCCGGATGCCAATCGGGAACAAGCTGTGAAGGATCTTACTTCGCTCATTTTCGGGCAGGCTTCCGAGACGAAGGCTGAACCTGCGGCACCCGAGCAACGTTTCGACTATCGATCGCTGGTTGGGTTTGGCAATGCTATTGCAACTATGGGAGAGCTGGGCGTTGGTCGCTCGCGTGATCCTGAGTTTGCCCGCTTTGTCGCCATGCTCAATGCCCGTCATGGCTTGCCTGGTATTCCCCGGTTGGGCACTTTGTTGTTCCGTTGCCCGGCACGTGAAGACTCCAACTACTTCATGGTTGCCACAGCTGGTGAATTGAATATGCCCGCAATACGTATGCGCCTTGATCAGAATGCACAAGGCCAAGCGGTATTGTGCGTAATGGCATCGGCTGATTTCAAATCGCGTATCTCTGGTGTGCCGCGTGCTGGCTTTGAGTCGCCCACTGTGGTTATCCTCGAGGATTTCGATTTATGGGATCTCCCCGATTTCGATCCGCAGCTTGCTGAAAATCCCGTGCAGGGCCTTCTTCAGATGCAGCTGTCCCGTGGTGCCCGCGAAGCTTTGGCGCTTATCCAGACAGCACTTGAAAGCCCTGAGGCAACGGTTCTTATTTCCGCATCCGAGCCAAGTGATATCGATCCGTTTTTCTGGGAGCTTATCGGGTCTCAGTATCGCATCATTGATATAGACCTCCCCAATGCACGTGAGCGTCACGAGATTTGGCGAGAGGTTCAGGCGCAGCACCCCTCTACTCGAGGTTTGGATGCTACTCGTATGGTGGATCTGTCTCGTGGTCTTTCTCGTTTTGAGATTCTTGCCATTGCAAGTGAATCGGTTGAAGAGGCCTATCGGAAGAGCATCGCTGAAAACCATTTCTGCGCCGTTGAGACTGGCGCTATGGTTTCACGTTTAGCCAATTTCCAGCCATTGGATTCTGCGGAGTATCGCTGCATGGAGGATATGGCGGTTGAAGAGCTGCGCCGGAATACTTCCGACTTTGATGATCTGCTGGAGGACTAACGGCAAATGAGCATTACGCGTCGTTGCGACTATGCGTGTCGCATCATTCGCGCCGCTTACCGTAGCGGCGACACGTATATCTCCATCGCAGAGGTGGCTGAGCAGGAGAGCATTCCTTATTCTTTTGCTCGCAGCATTCAGCACGAATTAGTGAAGGCCGGGCTGCTGAAAACCATTCGTGGCGTGAAGGGCGGTCTTGCCCTGGCGTGCGACCCTGCAAAAACCACTGTGCTTGACGTTCTTCGGGGGGTAAATGGCGGCATAAGCATAGCTGACTGCACGTGTGCCGATTACCCTTGCGTCCATAAGGATTGCTGCTCATTCAATGTTCTGTGGTGCGCGTCTAATGCGCTGATAAGCCATCTCTTTGCCTCCGTTACGTTAGAGGGGCTTTTCACTCAGGGCGCAAACCATCCCGCTATTCAGGCGGCGTTTGCCTCATGCGAGAATACGCCGGTTGCCGAATAGCATGGCTGTCCGAATCCCCTCAACCTGCTCTGACGAGCTGAGTCTGGAAGAGCGTGCCCTTGTTGCTAAAGTGTGGAGCGAGGGTGCGCGTTTGTACCGTGATTTGCCTTGGCGTAACGTGGAAGACCCCTATGCCGTTATGGTTTCCGAGATCATGCTTCAGCAAACTCAGGTTGCACGCGTTGAAAAGTATTGGAAACGTTTTATGGCGCTGTTTCCGACGTTGGACGCATTAGCCAGCGCTGAAACTTCTCTTGTTCTGGAAATGTGGCAAGGGTTGGGATACAACCGTCGCGCGTTGGCGTTGAAACGTACGGCAGAAATATGTTCACGAGAATTCAATGGAGCTCTCCCCGAGTCCCAGGAAGAGCTGCTTTCTCTTCCTGGCATTGGGAAGGCTACTGCAGGCGGCATCATGGCGTTCGCTTACCAGAAGCCTTCGATGTATCTGGAGACAAACGTGCGCACAGTGTTCATCCACGAGTTGTTTCCAGGGCGCGAAAAGGTTTCCGACAAAGAATTGGAGCCCTTGGTGTGGCGAACGTGCTCCAAGGAAGATCCTCGCGGTTGGTACTACGCATTGCTCGATTACGGCAGCTATTTGAAGTCGACGATACCCAACCCCTCTCGACGATCGAAGCATCATACGAAGCAATCGAAATTTGAGGGGTCACGGCGACAGAAGCGGGCAGAGTTGGTCCGTTTCGTTCTTGCCCAGCGCGAAGCGAGCTTTCGCGAGCTTGTCTCTGCCCTTTCCGATTTCGAAAAGAAGCAGGGTAGGAAAGCGCCTGATGTGGATCTTGTTCGCTCGATTGCAAATGATCTGGTTGCCGAAGGGTTCTTTTCCCAGCAAGGCGAAGGAGAGAATGCCCGCTACTATGCCGACTAGGACCTGTTGGGGCATCTTGTAGTTTTGCTTCGCGCTATGCCGACAGCAAGAAGCGTTATCGTTCTATAAATTAAAGCGCCTGCTGCCATTTCGAGCCGTCTCCCACTTTTGGCATATAGAGAAGTGAGGGACCGTTCACGTGAAGGGCAACAGGCGCTCTCTGATTTGCGGTAGCGGCTATCTATTCGGCGGGGTAGGATCCAAGCACCTTTACTTCGCGCAGTTTCAGGCGGAGACAGTCGAGCGCGGTTTTGATTGCGGGATTGGCGGGCGTGCCTTCGATATCGATGAAGAAGAGGTAATCTCCCAGTCCTTGCTTGGTGGGACGGCTCTGGATCATGGTCAAGTTTACGTTGGCGTAGTTCAGTTCCGAGAGAATCATCAATAGGGAGCCGGGCTTATCGGCGTTCAACGAAAGCGCCAGCGTGGTTTTCATGTTTTCGCTCTCGAGCACTGGTTCGTGACCTTGGCGGGCAATGAGCACGAAGCGTGTTTGGTTGCCGTAGTGGTCTTCGATGCCCTCTTCGGCAATAGTGCAGTCGAACAGCTGTCCTGCAAATTTACTGGAAATACCTGCCACTGTTTTGTCCTGAGCTGCCTTGCGCGCGCCTTCTGCGGTGGATGAGACCGCTAAACGCGGCACAGAGGGGAAATGGGCGTCGAGCCAACGGCGGCATTGGGCCAAAGCTTGAGGATGGCTGGCGATGGTGGTCACCTCATCGAGGGAGGATTCTGGGTTCACCATAAGGCAGTGGTGGATGTTGAGCACGGTTGAGCCCATGATGCTTACGCCGCCCTTGAACGCCAAGGTGTCAAGTGTGGCGGTAACCACGCCCTCAAGCGAGTTCTCGATCGGCATAACTCCGAATTCGCAGCGGCCGCGATCAACCGCTTCGTGAACCTCGTTGAAGGAAGGGCACTCCACGAACTCGGGGTTTTCGCAGCACATTTTCTTTGCAAAAAGACGAGCAGCCTCATCGGAATAGGTTCCTTGCGGTCCGAGATAGGCGATGGTTGCGTTGCTCATGGAGCGTCCTTTCTGGGATAGCGATAATCTGCCCATGATAACGCTTTATTGCGAAAACGCTGTGATGCTTGTGCTTCTTGTTCTTAGATTTAATGCCACCTTAACAGGTCAGTGCTGCTTTGGCGGTCCAAGTGGGGCTTTATTGCCATTGATGGACTCGATTGCTGGTGCGACCGCTGGGGGGTGTCGGATTGTTTTGGTTACAGCTCAGGTGTGGGCGAATATGTTGCCTACGCAAAAGCAAGGCATTGTCCGCAAAAACCTCCAGCTCCAAAGAATGGCGCGCCAACGTGGTGAGGAAGCGCGATTTGCTCCAATATACCGATGGATAAATATTAAATTCTGGGTAGCAAAGAAAAACCACCTATCCAAAAAACGGATAGGACGAACACCAAAATATGTCCATTATTTGAAGAGCATTCGGTGATTGCGGGGTAACAATCTAGTTGCAATTCGCATTTTTAAAAGAAATAGAACGGTCAAATAAAATGAAATGACCGAAAACGGCCCATAAATCATTTTTAATCACTGAAAAGTGGAGAAATAATGTGTTACTCGAAAATAAGGCAGTAACATTTTCTGACCATTGGCGGGAATTACTCGATATTCGGCAATTAACCAGTCTTTTTTGGGAACAAATCAACGAGAATATGCATCAGAAGTTTTGTAGGACAAAGACACCCTTAAGGAGGTGTGCACATGGTAACAGAGGCTATTAGTCCGGAGTTTCTGAGCAAGCTCGAGGCACGTGGCGTTTCTCGTCGTAGCTTCATGAAGCTCTGTGGCTCTCTTGCCGTGGCTGCAGGCTTGTCTGAGCTGGCAGCACCTCGCGTCGCTCGCGCGATCGAGGATTCCGTTATCGGCGCAGAATCTGGCGGCCTGTATCCCGCAATCTGGATCGAGGGCGCTTCTTGCACTGGTTGTACGGAGTCGTTCGCACAGGTAGATGCCCCTGATCCCGCAACCGTAGTGTTGGAAATGGTTTCCCTCAACTATTGTGAGACCCTTTCCGCTGCTGCAGGTTGGTCCATGGAAGAAGCAAAGGCACAGACGATCGAGGCCGGAAACTACATCCTCATTTACGAAGGTGCAGTTCTGGAAGGTTGGAACGGCGAGGCGCTGCGTGTTGCCAATGAGCCCGGTACCGATCACTTGGTCCATGCCGCAGAGAACGCAAATGCAGTTGTTGCTCTCGGCTCTTGTGCTGTAAACGGTGGCTGGATGGGTGCAAACCCCAACTCCGCTGGTGCTCTGGGCGTTCAGCAGTACCTGAAGAAGCAGGGTATCGATACCCCGGTTATCAACATCCCTGGTTGCCCTGCTAACCCTGAATGGCTTGAGGCTGTTCTCGTAGACGCAATCCTTGTTGGCAAGCTTCCTGAGCTTACCGCCGAAAACAAGCCTAAGGTCATCTTCAACCAGACCATCCATGACAACTGCGAGCGTCGTGGTCACTTCGAGAATGGCGAATTCGTCTACGCATTCGGCACCGAAGAAGAGGCCAAGGGTTACTGCCTGTATCCCATGGGCTGCCGCGGTCCTCAGACCAAGGCCAATTGCGGTGTTGTTCGTTGGAACCATCGTCGTTCTTGGTGCGTTGCAGCGGGCGGCCCTTGCATCGGCTGCTGCACGGCTAACCCCAACGATCCCGGCGAGAACTGGGTTGAAACCAACACGCCCTTCCGCGCACGCTTCCGCGATCTGCGCATCGGCGGTCTGGTTGTTCAGCCTGAGGCAATTGCATGGACGCTCACGGGCGTTGTGGCTGCCGCGCTCGTTATCCACGGCTTTGGCATGAAGAAGATGGGCCGCACCGACGGTGGCGCAGACTTCGAGCCTATCCGCGAGTGGGATAAGAAGCATCCCAGCGAGTCCATCGGCCAGTACGACGAAGAAGTTCTGAAGGGAGGCAAGTAACCTATGGCACGTTCCGTAATCGATCCCGTAACCCGTATTGAGGGTCATCTCCGTGTAGAGATGGAGGTTGAAAACGGTGTTGTTTCCGATGCTTGGGTTTCCGGCGGCTGCTTCCGCGGCATGGAACTCGTAGTTAAGGATCGCACGCCTGAAGATGCTGCTCACATCGTGCAGCGCATCTGCGGTGTTTGCCCCGTATCCCACTCCCACGCTGCAACCATTGCTGCTGAAAAGGCATACGGCATCACCATTTCCAACAATGCCCGTATCATCCGTAACCTCATCGAGGGCGCACAGTTCCTGCACAGCCATATCTTGTGGTTCTACACCTTGGCTGCTCTGGACTACGTAAACCCCCTGAACGCTCTGAAGGCAAACGTAGGCAGCGCCTACGACCTGGTAGAGGCTGCAGGCACTTCCTGCCAGTCCGACCTGAAGGCACTTCAGGAGCGTCTCACCAAGTTTGCAGAAAATGGCCAGCTGTCCATCTTCTCCGGCAACTGGTGGAAGAACGGTCAGTCCGATACCGAATTCAAGCTTCCTGCTGAACTCGATCTTATCGCTACCGCTCATTACATTGAGGCTCTTACCATGCAGTCCAAGGCATCTGAAGTATGTGCCCTTCTGGGTGGCAAGATGCCCCACGTTATGACCATCGTTCCCGGCGGCACTTCTTTCGTTCCCACGGAAGAAAAGCTCGACGATCTGTGGTCTCTCGTTCACGAGCTGCGTGACTGGATCAAGGCAACCATCATCCCCGACACCAAGGCTATCGCTCCTTATTACAAGGAAGCTCTTTCCTTCGGTAAGGGCTGCGGTCGCTATGTTGCTTGGGGCGTTTTCGAGCGTCCGAGCTTCGCTCTGGCTGATCGCTACCTGCCTTCTGGCGTTATCGATGAGAACCTTAACCTTTCTGAGGTTGACGTTGACCTTATCAAGGAATACATCGGTCATTCCTGGTATGTGGGCGACTCCGATCTTAACCCCCGCGAAGGCATCACCGAGCCTGAGTTCACTGAGTACTACAAGGCTGGCACCCTGCGCGAGGAAAATGGTCACGAGATCGGCGATATCAACGATCGCTACTCTTGGTCGAAGGCACCTTCCTACGATGGTAAGTGCATGGAAGCTGGTCCGTTCTCCCGTGTTCTGGCTGCTTACCTGCGTGGCAACGAGTTCATCAAGCCTGCTGTTGACGGTCTGTGCGCTGACCTTGGTCTCACCATTCCTCAGCTGCAGAGCACCCTTGGCCGCGTAGCTGCTCGCAACGTCGAGCCCATCTACATCGCTGAATGCATGGTTGAATGGGTCGACGAGCTCATCGAGGCTGTTAAGGGCGGCGACTCCGAGTACTTCCGCACTCCCGAAACCATCACGGGCGAAGGCACGGGCCTTTGGGAAGCACCTCGTGGCGCATTGCTGCATACCGAAAAGGTTAACAACGGCAAGATCACCGATTACCAGATCATCATTCCTACCACCTGGAACATCGCTCCCCGCAACGCTGAAGGCGTTCAGGGCCCGATGGAGCAGGCTCTTATCGGTACCCCCGTTGCTGACGTTGATATGCCTATCAACGCCCTGCGTACGGTACACAGCTTCGACCCCTGCACCGCATGCGCAGTGCACGTGACCGAGCCTTCCACCGGTAAGCACTTCGAAACTGTTACCAGCCCTTGGGGGGTGAAGTAAATGGCACATTTGGCTCATTACCGTGAAGCGCATCCTCTGCCGATGCGTATCACCCACTGGATCAACCTTAGCTGCATGGTTCTTCTTATCTTTTCCGGCTTCCTGATCCACTTCCCGTTCTGGGCAGCCCTTACGGGTGTTGCTCGCGGCGTACATGTATTCTGCGGTCTGGTGCTGCTCTTCAACTGCATCGTGCGTTACGTGCTTGCATTCCTGGTTACCTCTGCTCCTACGGGTGGCACGCGTAACCGTGTTCGCGACTACAAGACCTGGATGCCCCAGGACGACAACAAGCATCAGCTTATCCCCTGGATCAAGTACTACTTGTTCATGAAGAAGGATCATCCTCTTTCTGCAAAGCTCGGCGTTCCCCAAAAGATCTCGTACTTTGCTGTTGGTATCCTGATCCTTATCATGGCTTACACGGGTCTTTGCCTGTGGGTACCTACCTCTGAGTGGACCTTCTTCGCAGCAGGTACCGCTTTTGTTGGTGGCGCTATGTCTATGCGCATCATCCACTACTTCATGATGTTCGTATTCATCATCTTCACCATGTTGCATGGATACCTCGTATTTATCGAGGGCACTGCCAATGCAAACCTCATGTTCTTCGGTAAGGAGCATGGTGGTTTGGTCTACGATCCCAACCGTCACGTTATCGTTGGCGAGGATCATTCCGTAGACCAGCACTAAGCATATACCGCAAGGTAGTAGCGCTTAACAAAGGAGCTCGGCCGCAGGGTCGGGCTCCTTTTTCGTTTTCAAGTGTATTTACTTGATTAATGCAGGCGGGTGGTGGCAAATCGGGGGAGTGTGAAAACCAGGAGCAAATCAGCTACCAGTTTCTTTGGAAAACCAGGTATTCGTTGAGGTTACCTGTGCGACCATCGGCTTGGAAGCGAGCCAATAAGTGTGCTGAGCCTGATACCGTTTCGATAAGATCCTCAATTTCTGCATCTGAGAAACTATGGCAATAACGGTAGGCGCCTGCCTCGTTTCTCCAGCCCAACAGGCAATCGCCTTCGTTGAATTGTTCTTTGGGGTATCCCAGCTCTGCTATTCCCGAAGTGGTGCT
>ERZ1034878.1066-NODE-1066-length-10764-cov-25.301896_pt1 | contig 10764 bp, 19 predicted proteins | sample MGYA00520593_ERZ1034878 | MGnify/ENA primary metagenome ERZ1034878 (study PRJEB33766, sample SAMN09781724) | gut metagenome | biome: gut microbiome | host: Homo sapiens | place: Madagascar | study: EMG produced TPA metagenomics assembly of the PRJNA485056 data...
TGTGGAACTACTACTCGCGGTGCGGCACGATCACGTCTGAGCTTGTCATGAACGGCGAGCGACCGGGCGACATGGTGACGCTGACGACCGAGTACTCAGGCGAGATTGACGCGCGGATTGAGTCGGAGAGATATAATCTTTACGGCGGCGCTATTGTCGCGGAGGTGACGGCACGATGAATCTGGTATATGACAGAACGGCGCAGGATGTCGAGACGGCGCGGACACAGCGCGGGAAAGTACTGACGCCGCTTAAGGGCTGCTATAACGCGGTCGACCTGAACCGCGTCGCCGCGGCGGTGACTGAGATCGCGGCGGAGCTGAATTCGGCGGGCTACGCGGTGACGGTGAACCCGAGGACATACGCCGAATCGGACATAATCCGGCGTTCGGATTTCGCGGCATACCTCGCAAATGTCCAGACCCTCCGCGACGCGATCGCCGTCCGTGCCTCAACACCGGAGCTGCCCGCGGCGGACGCAAAGCTCGATTATATCGGTGCGAACAACATCGAAAAGATTCTCGCCGACCTCGACGAGCTTCTCGGCTGGATGAAATACAGTCAGAAATACTGCGGCACTTTTGCCGCCGGGCAGACAATTTTACCACGAAAGGGATGATTTAATGGCAGTTTACCAAGCGCCGGACATAAAAGACCGGATCGCGGTCGGGGACGATCTTTACCGGATTGCCGACTCCGGCGGAAAGAAGAAGCTGACGCCTGACCCGACTGAGGTGACAGAGGCGGGCACGCCGATAAATAAGGCGCTTTTGCAGCCGATGGCGGACGCTATCGAGAGGATGGACGCGGCGCTCGTGCCGTACACGCTTTACTGGTGGAGACGGCGAGCTGTCGGAGGAAACTACAGCGAGTCGCGCGCCATAACCTCTGATGGCTACTCGGCATCGACATTCAATTACTCTTACAGTTATCTTTGCTTTATATTTTACTCCCGCGCGTCCGGCGAGGATGGCGAAACGACATACGCGACGATACAGTATGCAAGCTCGGTTACCTGCTCCTCATCTGGGGTGGCACTGAAGAATCCGTCGACTTATAACGTCAGCGCGGATGATACTGTCAGCACATTGCAGGCGAAGTTTGCGGGCAAGTATGTAAAGGGCTTAATGCCCAATACGGCGAAGGTTTATTACATTCCTGACAAGTCGTATGTCGTCAGCGAGAACTGGGAGTCGGCACAAAGCGGAACTTACCGCCGAATGACCGGATACCTTTCGTCAGACGACCCGAGCAGAAACACGACTGATGTGTATGAAGTCAGCAGCGTCTACAATGAGACGATAGGCGCTTGGACTCTGGTATCATCCGACGCGTCAGACACTTATCCGCACAGCGGTGTCGAAAGCGGTATGGAGTATGAGTACTTTGGAATAGTAAAAGACGCCGCGCTCGACGCGCTGAATGTACCCCCGATGAGCGTGATCAACTTCACGAGCGCGAATTTTAGCAATAACGTGTACAATGTCGCCATTCCGTTCGACCGGTTTGTTTTCGCTATTTATGACACAACTACAGGCTACTCTATGTCAGCGTTCGGGATCGCCGAAAAAAGCAGTCTGAAAATCTTCGGCATCAGCAACGCCGTAGGTCTTGAGAACGGGAACTACAACTGCTTTAGCAGAATTGATATAACAATCCGTCAAATTATATCAAAGCCGAGTTTTCAAGATGTGGGCATTATGTCCAACGGAGCTATAAAAGTGACATCAACCGGGCTTACGATCAACCGCATCAACCTGGGATATAACGCCGGAGTGCTCGGCTACATGAAAGTGTGATGATATGACCTATGAACTCTGGGACAAGCAGTCCCCAATCTACGACATTACCGCCGAGCAGGCGATGATAAATAACCCGCTGTACGGCAGCGAAAATAGCTATCTGATCCTCCGCGACGACGGCTCGATCTACGACATACTGCCGATCTCGACGCTGAGGGAACTGACCGGGAAGGGCGCGACCGCGGCTGACGCGGAGGTCTGCGAAGCTTACATCACGAAGCTCGCCGAGCCTGCGCCCGAACCGCAGCCGTCCGGAGACCTGACCGCGCTGTCCGCGAAGGTCGCGGAGCTTGAAACGCAGCTCGCGACGATCGAAGCCGTCAATAAAACACTGTTAGGAGTTGAATGATATGGACGAAAAACTGATCGCAAAGGCGCGGGAGCTCCGCGCGATCCTCGAGAAGGCAATGACCATCGCGTCGGGGCTGACTGACGCGGAGGCGGTCGCCGCGACCTGCCTGCACCCGAAGTGGAGCGGAAACGGCGTCGCGTATGTCAAGGGGCAGCGGGTACAGGATGACGGGGTGCTTTACACCGTACTCCAAAACCACACATCTCAGGCGGGATGGAAGCCGACCGCCGCGCCGTCGCTTTTCGCGAAGGTGCTGATCCCCGATCCGACCGTCGTGCCGGAATGGGAACAGCCCGATTCAACGAACCCCTACATGAAGGGCGACAAGGTAAAGCATAACGGCAAGACCTGGGTGTCGCTGATCGACAACAACGTCTGGGAGCCGGGTGCGACTGGAACGGCGGCACTGTGGCAGGAGGTGACCGAATGATCGTCGAAAAAATCATATCATGGGCAATTCCGTTTATCTGCGGCGGCGTGATCACCGGGCTGATTGCCTATGTCAAGACGCTGAGACGACGGAACGACGCGATGCAGGAGGGGGTACAGTGCCTGCTCCGCGCTGAGGTCATCCGGAATCATGACAAGTACGTGTTGGACAAGAATTACTGCCCGATCTACGCAAAAGAGGCGTTGAAGCGCGCGTATCACGCCTACCACGAGCTGCACGGCAACGACGTCGCGACCGGGCTGTACAATGAAGTGATGGCATTGCCGACGGAGGCGAGAGATAATGATCAAAATCGCACCTGACAAAGAGGGGCGGCTGACGCAGTGGGACAAAGACCGGAAGGTCATCGTCACCGGGTTTGAGGGCGGCGCGGAGGTACACTTCGCGTCGCCGGGCGACGACCACGGCGCATATGTCGTCGAACTGACGGACGGTGAGGCGGCTGTCCCGAATGTCCTGCTGACGATGGCGGGGGTCATCAACGTTTATGTCTACCCCGCCGACCGGACTGTCTTCGCGGCTGCGCTGCCGGTTATGGCGCGGGAGAAGCCGGACGATTACATCTACACAGAGACCGAGGTGCTGAGCTACAAAACGCTCAACGAGAAGATCGGCGACCTTGCTAAGCTTACGACCGCGGCGAAGGAGAATCTCGTCGCGGCGATAAACGAGGCGGCGACGAAAGGCACTGCGTCGATATATATGCGCGTCGCGGAGGGGTATATCGAGTACTCCGGCGACGGCGTGACGTGGACGAAGCTGATTGCGGTCGACGAGCTGAAAGGGCCGAAGGGAGAGAAAGGCGATAAAGGCGAGCCCGGCAAAGATGGCAAGGACGGCTCGGATGCGACGGTCGAGATCGTGACGCCTTCGGCGGCATCGACGGATAATCAGGCGGCGAGCGCGAAAGCCGTCTGGGACATGCTCGGCGACGTCAAATCGCTGATAGATGGGATGTGATAAAATGGCGAGAAACTCTGAAAACATCGCCGGGGCGATCTCGGCGGTGAATGGAATTGTAAGCGCGCAGACCAAAGCACTTGCGCAGATCAAGACCGCGCTGGCGAGTAAGGCGGCTGGGGCGAGCAATGGCGGCTGGACAAAGATCGGCGAGCTTACAATGGGCGGCACGACATTCCCAATCTCGGCGTATGCGGATGGTGTGATCACGGTGACACCACAGGATGGTGTGTACCCGACCACGAGCGAAACTACGGTTCATACCCGTATTGCGAGAAAAGCGGATTACTCGGATTATATACTGATCTGGCTTTGTGCCACCGATACCGCCGGACAATTTACCATGAAGAACCTTGACAATCAGACATATGCTCCGACAGACAAGGATTTGACGCAGTACATCATAGAGGAGCCCGACGCGGAGTTGCTGACGTTTTCGAGCGTCGCGCCGTACGTATATCACAAGGTGAGGGCTACGATGCCGTTGATGGCTTGCCACGGAATGAGAGCCTCGTTTACCGGCACGTATGCCTACGCTCCACTTCATGTCTCGAATGTCTATGCTTACGTGCTCGGAAAAACAGGGTGCGAGGTTAATTTTGAGACCTGCTCAAGTTACTCGGCGGATAAGCTTGCCACAAAGGCATCGTGGATCAGCACAACGGCGAATTCAGGCACGTGGGATTATCTTCAGGTGACAAATAAACCAACATTGCCTCCGACGTCTCTTACTTTTTTGGTAGAAAGTGCAATGCTGTCAATTGGAACGCGTGTAGAACTGTGGGGTAGAAACAATGAGAATTAAAGAATACAACGCAATAACAAAGCAAACAACCATCCGCGACATGACCCCCGAGGAAATCGCGGCACTTGAAGCGCAGGCGACCGAACAGCCCGAGCCCGCACCAACTCCCGAGGAAGAAATCGCGACTCTAAAGGCGCAGCTGACGGTTCTTGAAACGATACTTTTAGGAGGTGAAACGAATGGCGGAAACGAAGACCCCGCTTGAAGCGAATGGTGACACGATCGCGGAGATAAAGACGCTCGTGAACGAGCTGCCGGAGGCTGGGGGCACAGGTATAGATATAACCGGAAAAGTCGGGGACGGCATTGTGATCAAGTCAGTGGACGCTGACGAAAAGCCTGTGGAGTGGGAAAGCGTAAAACTGGCGAAGTCGGACGGCTCGAACCTGAGCAATACGGAAAGAGAAGCATTTCGCACGCAAATAGCCGCACTGCCGGGGGCAAAAATCTACTGCAAAGATTCAGGCGGGAAAATCTTAGCGTACACGGACAAGAAATGCACACAGGAGGCAAACTACCTTGCGGCGATGACCCTTGCCGACTATGGAAACTCGCTGCTGATTTATGGCAACAAAACCTATCAATGCACAGGCTTTGAGTCGCCCGCAGGTGCTCCGGGCACGCTTGCTGCGGCTGTTTATTTCAGGGCGGAGCTGACTAGCTCCGGCGCAGTCAAGACTGAGATAGCAAAATTCAACCCCATGGATTACCTGGCGGGTACGATATCATCACCCGTGACAATCACGGAATTGATACCGGCAAGCGAAGCGCGGGTTGAGAGTGTGGAAGAGGACACGAAAGCTATAAGAACGATTTTGCTCGGGGAGGAAGGAGAGACGAAATGAAAGGCATCGACGTTTCGACGCTGCAAGGCGTCATCGACTGGCAGACCGCCGGGAAGAACATCAACTTCGCGATGATCAAGGCGACGCAGGGACGCGGCGAGGGTGCGGCAACGCGGTTTTTGTCGAAGTTCACCGACTCGAAGTTTAAGCAGAATGTTACTGCCTGCCCTGTCCCGCGCGGCGTGTACCACTATTTCACAGCGACGACCAAGGCGAAGGTGTACGAGGAGGTCGATTATTTCTGCAAGGTCATCGAGCCGTTCTCGGACTGCTTCACCCTCTGGGCGGCGCTCGACGTGGAGAGCAAGTACCTTAAGGGACTCGGCAGGACTGAGCTTACGGCGATCGTCCGGATCGCGCTCGACCAGATAAAGCTCCGCGGCTTTGTGCCGATGCTTTACACAAATCCGGACTTTCTGACCTACCGCTTCGAGCCGCACGCCTTCGACGATACGGACATCTGGCTTGCGCACTGGGGCGTGAAGAATCCGCTGAGCGTTCCCCGGCTGAAAATCTGGCAGTACGGCGTGGGGAGCTGTCCCGGCGTGAAGACAAAGGTCGACCTCGACGCAGGTTACTTTGATCAGCCGGTCAAGGCATACGCCCCCGGCGACAAGTATACGATACAGCCGGGCGACCGATACACGAACGGCAAGCCCGTGCCGTCGGCGTACTGGGGACATACCTACACGGTCTGGCAGGTAAAGCCCGGCGCGGTGCTGCTCAAAGAGATTGTGAGCTGGGTTGAAGTATGAGATACTTAAAGCGACTTATCCGTGCGGTGCTGATTTACCTCGCGGTTTACCTGCCTTTTGTCGCAGTCCTGCAAGCCGTCACCAGGACTGACCTTACCGCCGCCTTTTCGGTTGGTGGTATCGTCGGGGCGGTCGAACTTGCGCTCGGCAGTATTATTAAAATTACCGAAAACAAAGAGATAGACAAGAAAGGATTTATTCAAGATGGACAAAATGGATATAACGCCGATTCTGGAGCTGGTTGTAAAGCTGATATTCACGCTGATAACGATTTTCCTCGTCCCGAAGCTGAAGGAACTGATTTCGACCAAGGTCGCGGAGAGTGATCAGAAGAAAATCATCCGCTGGGTTGAACTCGCGGTCCAGGCAGCGGAAGAGGCGGAGCGTTCCGGGCTGATCGACAAGAAAGCAAAGTACCAGTACGCGAAAAACTTCCTCGAGGCTCGCGGTGTGACCTTCGACGCCGACACGATGCAAGCGCTGATCGACAGTACCTGCTGGGAGCTGTTCAACCAGTTCAAAAAAGACTCGGACTCGGACGCCGAAAGCGAGGCGTGAAATGAGAGCTGACGACGTGGCTGACCTCACGCGATCCGAGTGGACGCGAGTCATTGATGAGTGCATCCATGATCGGAAATGGCGAGATATTTTCCGGCGGCGGTGGTTGGACGGAGTCAAATTTGAGCCGCTCGCGGAGGAGTTTGACCTGTCTGTCCGGCAGACTCAGCGGATCGTCAAGGCCTGCGAGCAAAAAATCAAAGCGCATATATAAATGTCACGAAACCGTCGCGAAAGCGGCGGTTTTTGTTCGTTCACTTTGTACAAAAATCGTGCTATAATATATACGCCGGATGATAAATCCGAGTATATATACAGGATGGTGAAATCCACATGGCAGAATTCGCAACGAACGGTAAGGCAAACGCGGCGCTGACCACCGGCATCATCGGCACGGCGGGTACTGGGCTTGCGCTCCTCGGCGGCGGGCTGAACGGGCTTTTCGGCGGCTGGAGAAACGGCGGCTGTAACGAAGACCACGTGGTCGACCGCTACGAGGCACAGCAGCAGGCGAAAATCTCTGAGCTGGAGACCGAAGTGAAGCTGCGCGACGCCAACGCCTACACCGACCAGAAAATGCTTGATATGTACAAGTACTTCGACGGCAAGGTGCGCGGGCTTGAAATGGCGGACGCTGCACAGCAGGTCACAAATCAGCGCGTCGCGGACAGCTTCGAAGCCGTTCACACCGACATCAACTGTGTCAAGAACGAGCTCTACGGCGCAATCCGCAACGAAGCCGAGAAGCGCTGCTGCGGCGACAACTCAATCGTCACCTACGCCAACGCGACGTTCTATCCGAAGATGGTCGCGGACGTCACGACCGGCACGGCGACCACAGCGCAGAGCACGTATAACCCGATCCCGAAGTGCGGGTGCGGCTGCGATTGCAACCGATAAGCTTCAAGGGGCGGCAATCGCCGCCCCCGTCTTTAAAAAGTGAGGTGTGCGTATGGTGACTTTGGCACAGGTACAGGCGGGTGTCGAGAAGTATCTTGAAACCGAAATACTGTCGAAAATCCCCGACTGGCGGAAATGGGTTCTCGGCGCGGGCGCGTCGCGGATGCTCTCGCGGTCGACCGAGATTTTTAATCAGCTGAAAACCAATCCTGCCGTCGCGGCGATGGGGCTGATCGACGAGCAGGATCAAATCGACATCGACGCGGTTTACCGCGAGTTTTCGAAGCAGGCTCAGCGCGGGGCGATTACCTTTGACATCCCGCTGATGGGCGCGCTGACGGTGAACTCAAGCGACATCGACAGGTTATACAATTATATAATCGGAGGGTGAAAATGAAAGACGAGATCATGAAGGGCGTCGTGTGGATGACCACCGACGGCATCAAGGATGCGGGCATGGCATACGACTACGCCGTCGACGCGAAAGAAGCAGGAAAGCCCGAACTCGCGGCGCTGTTTATCGAAGACGCGAAGTACCGACTCGGAAAGGTCAAGGAGTGGTACGACCGGGCGATGACCATGCACGGGGCTGTCGACGGAGTGACCGATGAGCTTATCGAATGGCATCGGCAGGCTTACCGGGAGCTGCTCGACAAGGTTATGAAATTTAAGGCGTGAGCCGGAGGAGCGGAAACGCTCCTTTTTTTTAACTCTAAGCGCGGGCGATCGAAAAACACTGATTCCCCGCTGGGAAACTTTTGGGCAACTCGGGGCTAAAAAAACATATATTTAAGTGTTAAATGATATAGGAGAATATAAAATTTTATACCCGAAAACCCGCATGAATACAAGAAAAAACCGCTTATCGGCTTGACAAGCGGTTTTATTATCTGGTGCGGATAACAGGACTTGAACCTGCGTGAAAAGTCCGAAAAGTGCCGAAAATACGCTAATCTTATTTTTTCGTGGGCAACTTTTGGGCAACTCAGCGCAGAATTCCGTTATAATAACTCGCCAGACGGTCGAACATTTCGTCCTTCTTGTCTGCCATGATGTGACCGTAGACACGGTTGACCATGTCCTCGGTTTCGTGCCCGAGATAGTCCGCGATGTACTTGACCGGAATGCCGAGCATGATCATTACCGACGCGGCGTAATGCCGCAGCTCATGGAATGTGTAATGCTTGTCACAGACCGCTTTCAGGGCTTTCTGGTAGCGGTCGTAGATATTGTTGGACTTCAGGTCGGTGACGAACTCAGAGTCCGGCAGGGCTTCATGTGCGCGTCTGAGCGCGGTTTCGACTGCCGGGAGCATTTTTATCATCCGCTCCCCGGCAGTCGATTTCGTACCCTTAAGGACAATGTTGTTGTCTATGTCGCGCACTTTTGCCGCGCAGACGCAGATTGTCTCCTTTTCAAAATCAATCTTCTCCCACCTGAGCCCGAGAATTTCCGACATGCGCATTCCGCACAGCGCGGCAAGATGAACCGGCGCGTCAATGTCCGTCCCCCGGACCTCAGTCAGCAGGGCGACAACGTCGGCTTCGGTCGGGATGATTATATCCGGCTTCTTTTTCTGCGGCAGCTTCGTGTGGAGAGTGAAGTCGGGGCGGAACATCTTGAGCGCGGACGAAAGTAAGCCGTGCATATTCCGGACCGTCTTCGGCTCGTGGTCAACCGCGGCTTCTCCGACCGCGATCTGAACCTGCTCCTGCGTCAGCTCGCCGATCTTTATATCATGGAGCAATTTCAGACTGTTCTTTCGCGTCTGGGTGTACTCGCGATAGGTTTTCGGCGAGAGAGCATTCTTCTTCGCCTCGACGTAACGCTCCATCGCCTCGGCGACGGTCAGATCGTCGTATGGGTTATCCGACTTTTGCTTCTCCCTCTCGGCGAGGAGTTCCGCCTGGAGCTTCTCGGCTTTCTGAATCGCTTCCGCTCTGGTCGCTCCGGTGACCGAGCGGTATTTTTTGTTCCCGACGTACACTTTTATACGCCAGCTGTTTCCGCGCTTTTCGGGTTTCAGCATTGACATGGCTTATCTCCTCACCCATCCGATGGTCGGCACGAGGATGTCCACAGCCATTGCCAAGCAAATAAACGCCATCAGCGAGAGGGCGACAATGACCGCTATGCGCAGATTCCGCCGTGTCCGCTCGCAGGTGATTTTCAGGTCGATGACCCGGCGCTGATACACCTTTATCAGCTCTTCCTGCTCCTCGCCGCTGTCGTCGCCGTACAGCCATCGCATGGTCGTTTCCAGAGCCGACGCCAGGAGCTCAACCGTTGCCTCCGCCAGCGGCTGTCCGGCAAGCGCTCTTTTCACTGTCATCTCTGATACCGACGCCGCGTCGGCAAGACGCGCCGTTGTCAGGGACATTTCGTGCATTTTCGTGCGTAATCGGTCGGTGTTGATAGATTGGCTCATATGCTGTTCTCCTTATGTCACAATATTTTTTCGCCGCACAGCATCTGTTACTTGATGTTTACCGTCGGATGATGTATAATTAGAACAGATGGAACGGCATATACAAATTATACCACTAATTACAATAAATGTCAATAGAAAACTATAAAATTTTATAGAAATATGGGAGGTAGAAAAAATGGACCTACGCGAGATGATCATCCGAGAGCTACATAAGGCGACACCGAAGCAGCTGCGGCTGATCTATAAATGGGTCAGATGGATCATGCGGAGAGAATAGAAAAGGGAGGGCATGAACCCTCCTTTTTCTTTACTCGTCCGGTTGATTCTTCGCGTCGTCCTCAGCCTTTTTCAGGACTTCGGCGGCGGCTTTAAGCGCCTTCCACCCGTTGTCGTCCAGAGCGGCGAGTATCGACAGCAGCTGTTTCGCGAAGTCGTTGTCGCCGTCCCCGAACAGCGTCTTGCCTACGAAGTCCGTGATCTGCTCATCGCGCGTCGGCGTCCGGAACATTTCGCCTTCGCCAGTCTCAAGCCAGATTCGGTCACAGCCGTATATGCGGCAGATGAGATCGGCGAATGTGGAGCTTATGCCAGTCTTGCCTTCTTCGAGATTCTTGATTGTTCCTCGCCCACAGCCGAGCTTTTCGGCGAAATCGGTCTGTGAAAGCCCGGTTGTTTTTCGAAGTTCGCGAAGCCGGTCTTTCAATTCACTCATGGTTATCACCTCCTTGCTTAATATTATACCACATTTTTTTCGTTTTGTCAATGGATTGACACACCAAAAATATTTTAATTATTTTTCAAAAAGGGCTTGACAAACCCGCGAATATGTGCTATAATGGTATCACAATCCCGAGAGGAACACAAAAACGGATTAACAATCCAATAAAGGAGTACACACCATGACC
>ERZ1034878.1068-NODE-1068-length-10743-cov-4.663735_pt1 | contig 10743 bp, 5 predicted proteins | sample MGYA00520593_ERZ1034878 | MGnify/ENA primary metagenome ERZ1034878 (study PRJEB33766, sample SAMN09781724) | gut metagenome | biome: gut microbiome | host: Homo sapiens | place: Madagascar | study: EMG produced TPA metagenomics assembly of the PRJNA485056 data...
CCGGGGATTTTTTCAGTCGGGCTGGGCTAACGAACCGGTGAAGCGTACCCGGCTTAAGGCGCCTTCGCGATATTTCATGACAATGGACAGCGGGTATTTTGTATTGTGGGAGCAGAGCGGTTCTTATATGGGGAGCTGGGGAAGTCTCTATTTCCCGCATGGCGGCTTCAGCAATATGGCTTTTGGCGACGGGCATGTCGGGGACCTGTTCGGACCGCATGTCAACCGGGTCCGGCAAAATCAGGTCCGGTTCCGTTGCGATGATCTGGATGTCTGAAAAAGCGAAAGGGAATTTTTATGTTCAAGTTCATTGTCGCATTGATCGTTTCCTGCGGAGTGCTGTGCGGCGCCGTGCCGCTGGATTTGAGCCGTGCGGCCAATTCGGAATTTCGCGACGATACGGCGGATGACGGCAAAGGCGGCTGGACCGATCAGGGCGCGGAGAATGATCTGCGCACTCTTGCCCCCGGTGTGATCCGCTGTGCGCCGGTTGAGTTCAGAATTGCCGGAGGACGGCGTGCCGCGATTGTGCTGGGGAAAACGCCGCGGCGGGACTTTGCGTCATCCGCCCGGATTGATCTGAATGGAAAAACGTTGAAAACGTTATTCCTGCTGCACGCCGCCGCCTGGCTTCCTGCTTTCGAGCGGCCGCTCGGATACATCCGCATCGCCTATATGGACGGCTCCGAGGAGGAATTGCCTGTGCTGTCAGGCCGGGATGTCGGCAACTGGTGGGAGCCGACTGCTCTATGCAACGGCATCGTCGCCTGGGAGGGACGGAATCCAAGCTCGGTTGTCGGACTTTACGCGAGTTCGTTCGCATTGCGGGGCGGGGCGGTCAGACATATCCTGCTGCGCCGTTCCGGGCTGACCGGCTTGTGGATGGTCGCCGCCGTCTCCGGCTCCGCGACGGAGGAGGTGTTGGAAAACCGGGAAAAAAGCCGGGTTTTACGGGAGAAAGGCGATTGGAAGCGTTTGCCGTTCCGGCGCGAAGTGTGCAAAGGTTCCGCACTGGATTTCTCGTTTCTGCTGGATGCTCCCGCCGGGAAATACGGATTTCTGAAAGTGGAAAACGGTCATTTCGTTTTCGAACGGAATGACAGGCCGGTCCGCTTCTACGGAGCCAACCTTGTCCATGCCGCCTGCTTTCCGTCACATGACCGGGCGGAAGAACTTGCCGAAATTTTCGCGCGCACCGGATATAATGTGATCCGGCTGCATCACTTTGATGACAAAATACTTGCATCGGAACGACGGGACAGCGTTTCACTGCATCCGGGACAACTGGATAAATTTGAATATCTGATCGCCGCTTTGAAGAAGCGGGGAATCTATGTGACGATCGATCTTTTCATGTCGAGAAAACCTGCCGCCGGAGAATTCCCGCAGATACGGAACGACCGTGACTACAAGCTCGCCGCGATGCTGATTCCGGAAGTGAACCGGAACCTGAAGGAATTTTCGAGGAATCTGCTGACTCACCGCAATCCTTATACCGGCTTGACGCTGGCGGAGGAGCCTGCCTTGCTGAAGCTCAGCATCATCAATGAAAATACGCCGTTCCACCTGATCATGAACGGGGTTTCCAAAGGAGTACGGGAGCGTTACCGGGCGGAGTTTGAGCGGCGGTATCCGGGGGGAATGAAAGGTGGAGAGCCTGACCCGGAACTGTTCCGGAAATTCATTTCCGATGTCTATGTCGCTTATTACAAAGACATGGCGGAGTTTCTGCGCGGCCTGGGAGTGCGTGTGCCGCTGACGGAACAGAATTTCATTGCATCGCCGAATCTTGCCGTGCATCGCGAGCTGTATGATTATGTGGATCAGCATCTCTATTATGACCATCCGGTTTTTCCTGAAAAAACGTGGGAGCTGCCGATGAAGTTTCACGGCCGGAGCGTAATTGCGGATCGCCTGCAATCTCCGGCCCGGATCGCGCCGACCCGGCTTTTCGACCGGCCGTTTACCGTTTCGGAATTTGATTTCAGCGGTCCGGGGGATTACCGCATGCAGGGAACGCCGATCTTTGCAGCTTATGCGGCGCTTCAGGATTGGGATGCGCTGAATCGTTTTGCCTATTCGCACACATTGAGCAATCCGGGCTGTTTCGATGCGGCGGATGATCCGGTCCGGCTGCTGGGCGACCGTCTGGCCGCGGTGTTTTTCCTGCGGCGTGATGTGAAACCGGCCCGGAACTGCGTCCCGGTGGCGGTCTCGCCTGAAGCCCACAAGGATTACCGGCAGCTTTATCCCGAGGCGGCGGGAGAATTGGCTTTGCGGTGCCGGACGGGGTCCATTGTCTGGCGCGGAGAGGCCACGCGGCTTCCCGCAGGTACGGAACAGCTCTATGCTCTGGCGCCGGAGATCACCGGCGAGGTCCGGAAAGGAGTGCCCGTACTGCGAAATCCGAAAAACCTGGTTACGGAGGTTGCCAGTTCCACAGGCGAACTTCACGTCGATTTCCGGAGAAACCTCTTCCGGGCGGTAACGCCACGCAGTGAAACGCTGATTCTGCCGGAAGGAGAAACGCTCTCCGGCGGAATATTGACTGTACGGAACCGGAAAAGCGCCTGCGCCGCCGGCGTCATCGCGCTGGATAACCGCCCGCTGCCGGAGTCGTCGCGGCTTCTGGTGCTGCATATCGGCAATGTCCGGCGCGAGGGATTGACCCTGCGCAGTTCCGGGATGGTGGTGGAGGACTACGGCAGCGGGCCGCTGCTGGTCAGGAAAGCCGTTGCGGATTTCACGCTTGCATTGCCGCCGGCGGAATGGAAACTGTACGCATTGGACTGTTCCGGGCGGCGCCTGGCGGAAATTCCCTTCGAGCGGAACAGGGAAAAAATTACGTTTGTCGCCGACACGTTCGCCCGAACGGGACCGGCTATGGCTTATGAGCTGGTACGGCCGGCTCCGTGAAGAATGCGCATGTCCGGCGGGAAAAACGTTTTCTCCGGTTGCAATTGCGTGCGATGGGCGTTATATTTGCGTGAATCAGGGGAAAATGATGGAATCGGAACCATTTGTCTATGAGAAGGTGCTCAATGCGATCATTGCGATGATTCGCGACGAGGGATTCGTTCCCGGCAGCAAATTGCCGGGAGTGCGATCCCTGGCGCAGAAATTCGGCTGCAATCTGCATACCGTCCGCAAGGCGATCATGTTCCTTGGTGAAAACGGCGTGGTTGAATCGCAAGGGCGTCTCGGCAATTTTGTCCGCTGCGATACCAGTCATCTGATCGGCAGGACTCAGTCGCGCCTGCAGGTTGTTTCGCTGCGGCGAATCGGGGTGCTGCTGTTTCCGGCGGTCAGTGAATTTTCCACTTCGCTGCTGATTGAACTGCAACGTGAGGCTGGCCGGCTCGAGTTGCAGCTTGAGCATCATGTCGCCGCCGATTGGGAGGGCGCCATGCAGGCGGTCCAGGCGATGAAGCGCAGTAATTGCCGTGCGATGATCTTTGTTGCGGAACGGGAGCGTTTCTTAACGGACGCGGCGCGCGCATTCCTTGAAAGTGTGCCGCTGCCGCTGGTATTGGGCAGGCTGGTGACCGGCTATGAAGAGCTGTGTTATGAACCGCGCGAGCTGTACTCATGGTTTGACCGGGATACGGTTTATTTCCAATTCCGGTATTTCCGTGCGTTGGGCTTCGGCCATATTGCGTATTTCGGCAGGCGGGATGAGGAAGGGAAAGGGGAAACCCATTTCCGTTGCTATTGCGAATGTGCCGAGGAGTTCCGCAGAGCGCCTGACGGCGTGTTTGCCGGACCGTCCCCGGCCGAAGTTGACGCGGCGCTGGCCGGCTGGGAATGCCGGCGCGGCGATCTGGCGGTGATCTGCTATGACGATATCGAAGCGATGCGGCTGGTGATCGCCGCCCGTAAAAGCGGCTGGAAACTGCCGGAGGAAATGGCGGTGATGGGCGTGAATAATTTCGCTTTTTCGCAATATGTGGATCCGCCGCTTTCGACGGTCCTGTTTCCGTACCGCTATATGGCGGGGCGAATGCTGAAGCGGGCGTTGGATTTTCTGGAGGAACGGGAGAAATTCAGCGAAGCTGCGCTGCCGCAGCTCGAAGTGTTGATACGCGACAGCTGCTGCGGCCGTCTTCGGCGGTCGGAATCGGAGTTGCGCCGGTTGCTTCCGCAGCTCGGGGCCGTTCCGGCGCCGGACATGCCGGAACGGTAAACCCGTTGCTGAACTTGTCAGGCCAGCATGCCGCCTTTGTTCTTGCCGAACTCGTCGAGTTGAATGCCGAGGTTGTAGCCGGTGCCGCTCTTTTTCGCATCACCCTGCGCTTCCACCGCAAAGTAATAGATGCCGGCCTGAAGGTCGCGGATCAGCTCGGCGGTGCCGCTGTTGCATCTCACTGAAGCGATCCGGGCCGGATCTTTCTCCACACCTCTGCCGTCAAACTTCTGGCGGTAAAGCGAGACGGAGGCGAAGTTGCCGGTTACGCCGGTGAGCTGCAAGGTACAGGTCCCGTCCTCGGCCACCTCGAACTTCCCCCAGTCGCGCAGGTCGGAATAGCCGACCCACTCATCCTGAACCGCTTCGGCGTCAACGGGAACCACGTGGGCCCCCCGCCAGTTGTCGTCACTGGAATCGGCCTTGCCGAAGGCCGTGCCGGTCATCGTGACAAGGTAGCCGGTGTTGCGTCCGTTGTTCCAGCTTCTGGATTCAAAGCTGACGAAGTAGGTTCCGGCGTTGAGCAGCACATTGTTCTTGAACTTCTCGCCGGAGCTGTTGGCGTTGACGGTGAATACCTTCTGCAATTTGCCGTTGTCGAGTTGCCGCCACAGTGAAAACGCGCCGTTGGCTCTGGCGTCGAGCTGCGAAACGGTGAAATGGTAGGAACCGGCTTCGGAGAGTTCGAGCACGCGGTAGTCGGCCTTGTCGTTGTAGCCGACCCAGTTGTCGCCGAAGAGTGAAACCGGGGCCAGTGCCGCGCTGTCGGCTCCGATCCGGACGGTGTACGCCGGATCGGAAGCCGCGAGTGCGGCAGTGTCGTCGTCATTGACCGCCTTGACGAAGAGTTCGCCGTCGATGGTGACGGTATAATCGGTGTTTCTGCCGTTGTTCCAGCTCTTGGACTCAAAACTCACGAAATAGGTTCCGGCGTTGAGCAGCACGTCGTTTTTGAACTTTCCGCCGGAACTGTTGGCGTTGATCGTGAACACCTTCTGCAATTTGCCGTTGTCGAGCTGCCGGTAGAGGGTGAAAGTGCCGCTGGCCCTGGCGTCCAGCGCGCTGACCGTGAAATTCAGAGAGCCGGCCTCGGAAAGTTCCAATACCCGGTAGTCGATTTTATCGCCGAAGCCGACCCAGTTGTTTCCGAAAATGGACAACTGTTCCAGATGGCCCGCTTCATTCGGTGCGGCGGTGACGGCATAGACCGGATTATTGACCACATCCGCCAGAAAGTCGTCGTCGTTGTCTGCCTGCAGGAACACATCGCCGGAAAGGGAAACGTCATATCCCGTTCCCTGTTTCGTGTTGGATTCCGCCTGGATGAAATAGGTTTCTCCGCCTTCAAGCAGAAGATCGAAGAGTCCGCGCCTCTCCTCTCTGGTATTGGCATTGACCGTGACGCTTTTGACCTGCCTGAGCTTGTCGCCGGCCAGCCGGTAGACGGTCAGTTTCAGAGTGGAAGTGACTTCGCTGATCTGAAGCGTATAGCGGCCGGAGGCCTCGACCTGCAGCGCGCGCATATCCTTTTTGTCATCGGCGCCGACCCAATTGGGCAGGATTTCTCCAGTGGTTTCATCCGCAAGCCCGAACAGGCTTTCGACCGCAACCTCCGGCTGATCGTCCGGCAGGGCCGTGGTGTACTCGGTCTTATTCAGCACCTGAGTCCAGTTGTCGTCGTCGCGGGAGACGTTCCGGGATTCGATGCCGACTTCGACGTGGTAATTGTTCAGCCCCGGCAGCTGCGTGTTGCCGGTGACGAGTTCGTTCCCGGTCACCACCAGATAGTAGAGTCCGCCCGCGATCGAATTGAACGCGAACGACTGGGTCAGCGCGGCCGTGACGCTGGAGTAGATCAGATTCTTCAGCGCGTCATAGATGCTGATGCAGAGGCCGGTCAGCAGCGGATCGTCGCTGGTCATCGACACGCTGATCTCCACACGGCCCGCGAATGCGGTGTTGAATTTGTAATAATCGTCGTCGTTTTCGCCGTCGAGATTTCCGGCGCGGAGTGCTTCGCCGTCGGAAAAGTCGAGCTTGCGGGCGTCGTCGAAGGTTTCATGCTGCCCGAGGAAAATCTTATCGAATTGCCTGATCGCGGCGAAACTGCCCAGATAGGCTCCGGAAACCATGTAATCCTCAAAATAGAGCCGTCCGTCGTCGTGAACCGTCACCCGGGTTCTGGAGAGGCGGTTGACCGCGTCGCGCCGGTCGTCGCTTCCGCTCCAGTAATCGCTGTCGGAGTCGCTGTAATAGAGGTAGGTATTGCCCTTGGCGTCGGTCTCATATCCCCAGCCGGTGATCGCGTGAGCAAGGCCCGCGTCCGAATAGATCGCGTAGGAGACGCCGTAGCCCGCATCGAAGTAGTCGGCCAGCAGATTGAGCAGCGTATCGGTTTCAGTGTCGACATTGACCACGGCGATGTAATCCGAAGCGTCGAGCTGCGGGAAGAGGTTGCCGCCCTCCGCCGGGACGGTGATGGTGCCGGAAAGCCCGGTGCCGTTCAGGAACCAGCTCAACCCGTCGCTTTCCAGCCCGCCCTCGTTTTTCCAGAAATCGATGTAATATTCAAATGTTTCATCTTCGTTGGCGAATGCGTAAGGGGAATTGGCCGCCCAGCCGCTCCAGGTCAGGATATTGGAACTGGCGGCGCCCCAGCAGTAGAGCGAATCCTGGGTGTTGTTGAGCTTTTCGGCATCCGCGTAATAATAACCGGTTACATCGTTCGGCTGGGAGGTGGCGGGCGGACCGTAAAGTTCCGGCAGATAATCGTGTCCCCACAGTTCGGTGGTCATGGTGACGGCGAGGTCGGCGGCTTCGTAATCCGAAATCCGGAAAGACCCTGTTTCACTCCACGCGCCCGCCTGTCCCTGCGAATCAATCGCGCGCACCTGAAATTCGTAGTTGCCGTTTGCAAGTTCCACGATAAAAGCCCACTCCTGTTCTACCGTGATGGTTTCGGCATCGGCAAATCCTGTCCCCAAAACCGCATACCGGACTTCATAGGTGACCGGAGAGTTGGCAGCCACCTTCGTCCAGTAAATGTTGACGGCCTGTCCGACATAGACGTTGACGGCCGCATCGGTGACCTGCTGCGGAAGCGTCACATCCCCGGAGGTGACCGGACGAACCTGCAGTACAAGCTCGTCGGCGTTGTTCAGCGCCAGAGTATAAAGTTTGCCGTCCAGCGCGAAAGAACTGTTCTTCTGCAGGTCCAGTACGGCGTATGGCGAGGTGTTGGCGTCGGGATGGCAGGAGACGGTGCCGGTGAAGTTTGCCGCATTTCCGGCCAGCCGGTATTCCCCCGCCTCCATGCCGGATGCGGCGATCGTGATGGAAAACGAGGCTCCCTGCAGCAGCGTGATGTCGTTGACGATCACGCCGGTGAATTCTTCCGGATCGATCGGAAATTTCCCGTTGGCCAACGTGAAGTCGATCACGCTGCCGGAGGCATCGACGGCTCCGGCGGCGATCAGCGAACCGGTGACCTGCGTAGTGCCGTTCAATACGGTTCCTGCCGCAAGCCGCAGGACGCCGCCTTTGTAGACCGTGCCGTTGTTGAGCACGGCGCCGGATTGGGTGTGCACGGCGCCGCCGTCGTACACTTCCAGATAATTGGAAACGGCCCCGGAGGCGAGGTTGAGCGTGCCGTGGACCTTGCTGACGTTGACGCGCGAACCGGTTTCGGCGTTCTGCACGCCGCCGGCCTCGACGGTCATATAGCTGGTTTCGCCGCCGGAACGGACGTTCTGGACCGCTTTGTCCTGCACGAAGCCGCCGAAGGCGATCTGCCGTTGGCCGACATTCTGCTCGGTTTTGACCCGGTAATTCATCGAGGAGTCGGGCGTGGATTTGATGATGACGCCATTTTCGGCGGTGCCGTAAACGGTGGTGCCGAAGTCGTAGCTGACATCGGCGGACGATGCGGCGGTGAAGCCGGTGGCGGTGCCGCCGGTTTCGACGACCAGCTTGCCCCCCCGAGCCGCTTCGGCATCCAGGGAAGTCTGACCGTTGCCTACCGTAAAGATTTCTTCATTGAAAATATGGTAATTTTCCGAAACATCAGCCTTGATCTCCATTCCCGCGGCAATGCCGCTGAGATTGGAGGCGGAGCAGTGGAAGCCCCAGCCGAAGATGGCTCCTTCGGCTATGGCGGCGCCGTCGACGGAGCCGCCGTTCTCCAGGCGCAGCATCGAACCGGCATTGGCGGTGATGCCGGTTGCGGCGCCGCCGTTGACCCGCAGCAGGGCCCTGGTGTTCAGCACGGCGTCGGAAACCGTGCCGCCCGCATGTACTTCGATCGTGCCTCCGTCCGCCTGAATCCGGCAGGCTTCGCCGGAGACGACCAGCTCCGGCCACTCCAGATCCGGGGAACCGTCATGGATGATATGCGTATCTGCGGCGACGGCTCCGGCTCCCACGTTCAGGGTGCCGCCGGTCAGGATGGTGGTGTGTTCGGCGGTATCGCCCGGCTGCAGGTTAAGCTCTTCCATCCCCATCAGAACTGTATCGGTGTAGACGGCCATGAAGTATCCTCCTCTTTATCTGTGAATTTGCGCATGTCAATATAACGGTTCGGGCGAGCTTCTTCAAGGCCGGGCCGGGCGGAAAAGCAAAAAAGACCGTCCGCAATGGACGGTCCTTGGGAAAGCAGAACTGAAAATCAGTATTTCTTGTCGGCGTAGCTGACCCAGCCGCCCGCTTTCACCAGTTCCCGGTCGAAATCGCCGATGGCGAAAGGATAACTTTTCGTGACCTTGCCGTTGGTGATGGTGAAGGTCTGCTTGTCGAGATCGGTGGTCAGTTCGGCTTCGGTTCCGGAGAAGGTTTTGAAAATTTCGTCGATAACCGCCGCGTCGAGCTGGATTGCCATCAGGCCGCAGTTGAACATATTCTGGCGGAAGATCCGCGCGAAATTCTCCGCGATCACGATGTTGATGTTGTTGTATTCCAGCACCCACGGAGCGTGCTCGCGCGAGGAGCCGCAGCCGAAATTGGCGCGGGTCACGATCGCGCTCTTGCCCTCGATGTCCTTCTTGGGATCGAAGCCGGGCAGCGACAGGTCCTCAAGACAATAGGGCTTCAGCGCCGCCTTGGTCAGCTCGGTCAGGTACTTGGCCGGAATGATTTCGTCGGTGTTGATGTCCGAACGGTCCAGAAACAGAATTTTACCGTTGAAGTTTTTCATTTTATCCTCAGCCTTCGGTTACTTTCCGGTGAAAAGGGGCGAATTGGTGATCACGCCCGCGATTGCGGTCGCCGCGGCGGTGGCGGGACTCATCAGGTGAACCATGCCGCCTTTGCCCATGCGTCCGTTGAAGTTGCGGTTGGTGGTCGAAGCGCAGGATTCGCCGCCGGCCAGCACGCCGTTGCTCATGCCGAGGCAGGCGCCGCAGGTCGGATTGGTCACGCAGAAACCGGCGTCCATGAAAATCCGGATCAGTCCCTCGTCCAGCGCCTCGCGGTAGATTTTCGGCGTGGCGGGCGACACGATCGCGCGGACTTTCGGGCTGATCGTTTTGCCTTTCAGGATGCCCGCCGCGATGCGGAGGTCCTCAAGACGGCCGTTGGTGCAGCTGCCGATGTAGATCTGGTTGACCGGAGTGCCTTCCATTTCACGGACGGTCTTGACCTGATCCGGCTTGTAGTTGAACGTGACCATCGGTTCGAGTGTCGAAACGTCGAGCGTCAGCTCTTTGGCGTAGACCGCGTCGGCGTCGGGGAGCCATTTGGAGTATTCCGCGAGAGCCGCTTCCTTGCTGGCGAATTCGTCCTGGATGAAGGGCCACAGATAATCCACCGTGACCATGTCCGGGTAGCAGACGCCGCAGGTGCCGCCCGCTTCGATCGCCATATTGCACAGCGTCATGCGCGCATCCATCTTCATCGCGTCGACCGCCGGACCGGCGAATTCGATCACCTTGTCGGTCGCGCCGTTCACGGTCAGCATCTTGATCACCGCGAGGATCACATCCTTGGCGTAGACGCCGGGCTTGAGTTCGCCGGTCAGGTTGACCTTGATGGTTTCCGGCTCACGCATGGTGCAGACGCCCTTCAGGATGCCGACTTCGAGGTCGGTGGTGCCGACGCCCGCCGCGAACGCGCCGAACGCGCCGTGGGTGCAGGTGTGCGAGTCGCCCATGATCACGGTGAAGCCGGGGCGCACGAATCCCTTTTCCGGGAACAGCGCGTGGCAGACGCCGTTCGCGCCGATGTCGAAGAAGTCCTTGATGCCGTGGCGGTGCGCCCAGTCGCGCATGGTCTTGCCCTGCTCGGCGGTCTTGGAGTCTTTCGCCGGGGTCACATGGTCGATCACCGCCTTGATTTTGGAGGGATCGAAAACGCGGTCCTTGCCGATCGCGACCAGATCGTTGATCGCGATCGGAGTGGTGATTTCATGGCAGAAAACGCGGTCGAGCGAGAGCACCCACACGCCGTCCGCCGGCTTGTCGACGACATGAGCGTCGAAAATCTTTTGTGCGACAGTTTTTCCCATTTTGTTTCACTGGCTCCTTTGGTTGAATGATATTACGCTACATTGCTTAAGATAGCACCGGAAC
>ERZ1034878.1072-NODE-1072-length-10727-cov-3.526799_pt1 | contig 10727 bp, 9 predicted proteins | sample MGYA00520593_ERZ1034878 | MGnify/ENA primary metagenome ERZ1034878 (study PRJEB33766, sample SAMN09781724) | gut metagenome | biome: gut microbiome | host: Homo sapiens | place: Madagascar | study: EMG produced TPA metagenomics assembly of the PRJNA485056 data...
CCATCACTATCTGGGTGGTGTGGATTTCGGTACAGACCGGCTTTCCCGCCAAGCCTGCCGCCAACGTGCAGCGCCTGGCCATTGGCTTTGAGCCTTCGTTTGCCCTGTTCCCCTTCCTGGTGGCCGTAGCGGCAACCGCTGCCTGGCTGCTGCTGGTGGCATGGCGCACCCGCCGCCACCGCGCTGCCATCTGGAAGAGCCTGGCCGTGCCCGCAGGCGGCACGGTGCTGGGCTGGGTGCTGCTCATGACACTGTGGCTGCCCATGCTGGACTATGGCCGCAGCTATGGCCCGCACATTCAGGAACTGCGCCAGCACATTCCAGCGGATGTGCGCTGCATGCAGACCCTGGGCTTTGACCCGGCACTGACTACAGCCATGCGCCACTACACGGACTGGGAGCTGCAACGTGCAGACCAGGGCGAGGTAACCGCCCAGCGCTGTGAATGGCTGATTGCCACACCAATGGCCTGGTCGGCACTGCCTGCCGAGCAGACGCAGGACTGGCTGCTGCAAGCCCGTGTCATGCGCCCCACCGACCGCCACGACTATCTGATGGTGCTGCGCCGCAAGCCCTGAACGGGCAAGGATTTTTTCCATCATGCATGAACTTGCGACCATTGCGCGGCATGCTGGCACGGTGCTGGCGGGGCAACTGGCCATCATGGCCTTTGGCGTGACCGACACCATCGTCGCAGGCCGCTATTCCGCGGATGCACTGGCTGCACTGTCTGTGGCCTCTGCCTTGTTTGTGAGTGTTTACGTATCGCTCATGGGCGTACTGCAGGCGCTGCTGCCCATCTGGGCCGAACAGCACGGACGCGGCGAGACGGCCGCCATTGGCGCATCGTTTCGCCAGTCCCTGTACCTGGCGCTGGGCTTTACGCTGCTGGGCATGGTGATTCTGGTGTTCCCAGACCCCATCCTGAACTGGACCGAAGTGCCAGAGAGCATGCAGGGCGATGTGCGCACTTACCTCATCATCGTGGGCTGGGCCTTGCCTTCGGCCATGTTCTTTCGCCTCTACACCACACTCAATCAGGCGCTGGGCCGCCCACAGCTGGTGACCTGGCTGCAGGTCGGTGCACTGGTGCTGAAAGTGCCGCTGTCTATCTGGTTTACCTTTGGCGGCTGGGGCCTGGAGCCACAGGGCGCAGCAGGCTGTGCCTGGGCTACGCTGCTGGTGGACTATGCGATTGCCATCGTCGCCATCGTGCTGATGCGCTACCAGAAGCTCTATGCGCCGCTGCAACTGTGGCAGCGCATGGAAGCGCCAGACTTCAGGCGTCTGGCCGCATTCTTGCGACTGGGCGTGCCGGCTGGTTTGTCGATTCTGGTGGAAGTGACGTCCTTCACTCTGGTCGCCCTGTTTGTGGCGCGGCAAGGCGCACTGTCTGCAGCCAGCCACCAGATTGCCGCCAATCTGGCTGCCGTGTGCTACATGGTGCCGCTGTCCCTGGGCATTGCCATCAGCGCCCGGGTGAGCTGGTGGCGTGGCACCGGCAATGAGGCACAGGCGCAGAAGCTGGCATGGATGGGGCTGAAGATTGCGGCCGCCAGCGGCCTGGTACTCTCCGGCACGCTGCTGCTGGCACGCGAAGCCCTGCCCCAGATCTATACGGCAGACCCTGGCGTGGTGGCACTGACTTCGGCCCTGCTGCTGTGGGTGGCGCTCTACCACGCGTCTGACAGCATCCAGTGCGTATGCATCTTTTTGCTGCGCTGCTGGCGTGTGACCGTGGCCCCGCTGATTGTCTATTGCAGCCTGCTGTGGGGCGGTGGTCTGGCTGGCGGCTACTGGCTTGCTTACAAAAATGAAGCAACTAGCGCACTCTGGTCAACGAATCCAACACCTTTCTGGATTGGAAGTGGCGTATCACTTGCGCTGGTAGCTATTATTTTTATTTATCTCATGCGCCGCGTGCTGCTGGCACACCGACATTGAGCCACAAAAAAACGGCTGCATGATGCAGCCGTTTTCGTTCATGCGTTCATGCACTTAAGCAGCCTGAGCCCTGCGCAGGCGCTGCGCCGGAAACACAGCGCTGAAGGTTGCCCCCTGCCCCAGCTGGCTGTGCACTTCCAGCTTGGCTCCATGGCGCTGCAGCGCATGCTTGACGATGGCAAGCCCCAGGCCCGTGCCGCCCGTATCGCGTGAACGGCTGCGGTCCACACGGTAAAAGCGCTCCGTGAGCCGGTGGATGTGCGCTGCATCAATGCCCGGGCCAGAGTCCTTGACCGAAAAGCGTGCGCTGCCATCGGGCAATACGTCCCATTGCACCTGCACATGGCCACCTGCTGGTGTGTAGCGCAAGGCATTGCTGATGAGGTTGGAAAAGGCACTGAGGATTTCTGCCTGCATACCTGCAATCTGCAGCTCCATGCCCGCATCCCCCTCCTGCGGAAAGGCCAGCACGTGAGGGTTCTGGCTGCTTTTGGTCAGCACCTTGGACAGTGCCTGCGCCTCCACCTCGCACTGGCGCATGAGGTGGGCCACAGGCACCCAGTCTTCATAGCCCGGCAAGGGGCTGCCTTCCAGGCGTGAGAGCATGAGCAAGTCCTGCACCAGGTTCTGCATGCGCCCGGCCTGCTGCGCCATCAGGTGCAGGTAGTGCTTGCGCTCTTCTTCGCTCAGCACCAGTGTCTGCAGGGTTTCGATGAAGCCCACCAGCACCGTCAGCGGCGTGCGAATTTCGTGCGAGACGTTGGCCACAAAGTCGCGCCGCATGGCATCCGCCTGCTCCAGCTGGGTGATGTCTCGCGCCAGCATCAGATAGCGGCCATCGCCATAGGGGTAGATGTGCACCGACAGGCGCACGGGGCGCGAAGCCGAGCTTTCACGCCCCTGCATGACGATGGGGTTGGCAAAGTCCTGCCCAGACCAGTAGCTGCTGAACGCAGGGTCTCGCACCAGATTGCCTATAGCCTGTCCCAGATCGCGCTGGGCTTCAAAGCCGAAGTGGCGTTCTGCCATCTGGTTACACCATTCAATGTGGCCACGTGCATCCAGCAGCACCAGGCCATTGGGGCTGGCCTGCAGGGCATCCAGAATGTCTGAGACACGCTGCTCGGCAGACGCCACGGCCTGCTCTCGCTGACGCACGGCACGGCGCACATAGGTGCTGACCATGGACCAGCTGCCACGCAGGCCACTGGCAGCAGACATCTCTCCGGCCATCAGCCAGCGGCGCAGGCGCTGCACCTGCCACTGGTCCCACAGCAGGCTCAGCCATGCAGCCAGCAAGACACCGCCTGCAGCACCCCATGGGCCAAACACCCAGAACCCCAGCCCCGCCAGTGCAGCCTGCACCAGCAGCAAGATCAGCCACCGCAACAGCATGATGGGCTCCGTCTTTATGCCTGGTGCGTGCCAGCGCTCAGGCGGTAGCCTGCACCACGCACGGTTTCCACCATCTTGCCGGCTTCACCCAGTGCTTCACGCAGGCGCTTGATGTGTACATCCACCGTGCGCTCCTCGATAAACACCTGATCGCCCCAGACCTTGTCCAGCAGCTGTCCACGGCTGTGCACACGCTCGGGGTGGCGCATGAGGTGGCTGAGCAGCTTGAACTCCGTCGGCCCCAGCTTGAGCAGCGCCTCACGGTAGCTCACGCGATGGGTGTTGGCATCCAGCACCAGATCTCCCACCTGAATGCGCTGCACGTGCTGCTCTGGCTGGCGGCGGCGCAGCACAGCGCGAATGCGCGCCAGCAGCTCCTGGGTAGAAAACGGCTTGGTGACATAGTCGTCCGCACCCGCGTCCAGCCCGGCAATCTTGTCCGGCTCATCACCACGCGCGGTCAGCATGATGATGGGCACCTGCTTGCTGCGTGCATCAGCACGCCACTTACGCGCCAGGTTCAGGCCACTGGAGCCGCCAGGCAGCATCCAGTCCAGCAAGATCACGTCGGGCAGCGAGGCATCGAGCTCACGCTGCGCACTGACCCCATCCTCCGCCCAGACCGGCGTAAAGCCGTTGTGACGCAGATTCACCGCAATCAGTTCTGCGATGGCGGGCTCGTCTTCCACAATCAGTACCTGTGGCAATTTATTCATCTTGGCTGGCCCTCAACGCACGGCGGATTCAATGGCTTCCATGGACTGGTGGCGAATGTCCTTGCCCTCCACCAGATAGATGATGAGCTCAGCCACATTCTTGGAATGGTCACCGATGCGCTCAATGGCCTTGGCCAGGAACAGCAGGTCCAGACTGGCCGAGATCTTGCGGGGATCTTCCATCATGTAGGTGATGAGCTTGCGCACAAAGCCATCAAACTCTTCGTCGATCAGATCGTCTTCCTTCAGAATGGCCAGCGCCGCCTTGGTGTCCAGACGCGCCAGCGCATCCAGCGCTTTGCGCAGCATGGCAGAGGCCATTTCTGCAGCCACGCGCAGCTCACTGGAAGGCAGCGCACGCGCCGCACCGCTTTCGATGATGGACTGCACCATGCGTGCGATCTTATGCGCTTCATCGCCCATGCGCTCCAGATTCGCCGTGACCTTGGAAAAAGCCATCAGCATGCGCAGGTCCCGCGCCGTCGGCTGGCGGCGCGGGACCTGCGCATAGTCGATCTCCACCTCCATGGCGTCCACGCGCTCTTCCATGCCGGAGACCTGCTCCACGGCTTCCAGGTTGAACTGTGTCAAGGAATAAACGGCTTGGCTGATCTGGCGCTCCACCAGACCGCCCAGTTCCATCACCCGCGAGGAGATGCGGTTGAGTTCGCTGTCAAATTGGGTAGATAAGTGTTTGTCGGACATGACAGTCTCCTTGTGGCTCAACCAAAGCGGCCCGTAATGTAGTCCTCAGTTTCACGACGCTGAGGCTTAAAGAACATCTGCTCGGTCTCACCGAACTCCATCAGATCCCCCAGGTACATATAGGCCGTGTAGTCGCTGCAGCGCGCGGCCTGCTGCATGTTGTGCGTGACGATGACTACGGTGTAGTCGTTCTTCAGCTCGGCAATCAGCTCCTCGATTTTCGCCGTGGAAATCGGGTCCAGCGCGGAGCAGGGCTCGTCGAGCAGCAAAACTTCGGGCTTGATGGCAATGCCACGTGCAATGCACAGGCGCTGCTGCTGACCACCCGAGAGACTGGCGCCGCTCTGGTGCAGCTTGTCCTTGACCTCCCCCCACAGCGCGGCCTTGCGCAGTGCCCACTCCACACGCTCGTCCATGTCCGCGGCGTCGAGACTCTCGAACAGCTTCACGCCAAAGGCAATGTTGTCGTAGATGGACATGGGAAACGGCGTGGGCTTCTGGAACACCATGCCCACCTTGGCGCGGATCAGCGCCACGTCCTGCCTGCTGGTCAGCAGATCTTCACCATCGAGCAGAATCTGCCCCGTCGCGCGCTGCTCGGGGTAGAGCTCATACATGCGGTTGAAGGTGCGCAGCAGCGTGGACTTGCCACAGCCAGAGGGGCCGATAAAGGCCGTAACCTTGTGCTCCGGAATATCGAGGTTGATGTTCTTCAGCGCGTGGAACTTGCCGTAGTAGAAGTTCAGGTTGCGCACTGACAGCTTGGCAGTTCCAGTAATAGGCGCCACGGCTGCGGATGTCGTAGTGGTTGCGATAGACATCTTGAAATCCTTGCAATCTTTTATTTCTGGCGCGTCAGCACACGTGCCAGGATGTTCAGGCCCAACACGGCCAGGGTAATCAGGAAGACACCAGCCCATGCCAGATGCTGCCAGTTCTCATAGGGGCTCATAGCGAACTTGAAGATGGTCACTGGCAAGCTGGCCATAGGCTTGGAAAGGTCGGCATTCCAGAACTGGTTGTTCAGGGCTGTAAACAGCAGCGGAGCGGTCTCGCCCGCAATACGCGCCACAGCCAGCAGCACACCGGTAATCACCCCGGCACGCGCTGCGCGCAAGGTGATGAGCATGATGACCTTCCACTTCGGGGTTCCCAGGGCATAGGCCGCTTCGCGCAGCGCCGAGGGCACCAGCGTGAGCATGTTTTCTGTGGTGCGAATGACGACCGGAATCACGATCAAGGCCAGCGCCACAATGCCTGCGTAGGCAGAAAAGCTCTTGAAGCGCGCCACCACCATGGCATAGACAAACAAGCCGATGATGATGGAAGGGGCCGACAGCAAGATGTCATTCACAAAGCGCGTGGTGCTGGCCAGCCAGCTGCGCCTGTCATATTCCGCCAGATAAACACCCGCCATGATGCCAATGGGTGTGCCCACAAACGTAGCCAGCGCCACCATGACCAGCGAACCAAAGATCGCATTGGCCAGGCCGCCGGCTTCGTTGGGTGGAGGTGTCATCTCGCTGAACAGCGTCAGGCTCAGTCCCCCAATGCCCAGACGTATCGTCTCCCACAGAATCCAGATCAGCCAGAACACGCCAAAGGCCATGGCCAGCATGGCCAGCGTCAGCGCAATCTGGTTCACCCGCTTGCGGCGGGCAAAGTGCGCCTGGCGCTGTGCCTGCAGCGCATGGGTCTGCAGCAAAGATTCACTGGACGTACTCATACTCGCGCTCCTTCATGCTTTTGCAGGCGACTCAGCAATACCTTGGACAGTGCCAGCACCACAAAGGTAATAAAGAACAGTGCCAGGCCCAGGTAGATCAGCGATGCCTGGTGCAGCCCCTCACCCGCTTCCGCAAATTCGTTGGCCAGCGCCGAGGTAATGCTGTTAGCCGCATCAAACAGCGACAGCGAATTGAGCTGGTTCATATTGCCGATCACAAAGGTCACTGCCATGGTCTCGCCCAGCGCGCGCCCCAGTCCCAGCATGATGCCGCCCAGCACACCAGCCTTGGTGTATGGCAGCACCACCTTCCACACCACTTCCCAGGTCGTCGCACCCAGGCCATAGGCAGACTCCTTGAGCAGCGCGGGCGTGACCTCGAACACATCACGCATCACCGATGCGATGAAGGGAATGATCATGATGGCCAGGATGATGCCGGCCGACAAAATGCCAATGCCCACAGGCGGGCCAGACACCAGCGCGCCCAGATAAGGCACGCCATCAAACAGCTCCTGCAGCGGAACCTGCACATAGGTGGCCAGCACCGGGCCAAACACCATCAGACCCCACATACCGTAGACGATGGAGGGCACCGCCGCCAGCAGCTCAATGGCCGTGCCCAGCGGGCGACGCAGCCAGCCCGGCGCCAGTTCGGTCAGGAACAGTGCAATACCAAAGCTCACCGGCACAGCAATGACCAGCGCAATCAGCGAAGTCATCAAAGTGCCATAAATCATGACCAGGCCACCGTATTGGTTTTGTACGGGGTCCCATTCGGTGCGCAGGAAAAAGCCCAGCCCGTATTCACGGATGGCCGGCCAGGCACCGCTGAACAAGGAGCCCATGATGGCCAGCAACAGGCCTAGCGTCACCAGCGCTGCAATCTTGGCGGTCCAGGCAAACAGGCGGTCCGCAAAGCTGGCAGAAATCCATGCGCTGCGACTTGGAGGTCGAGTGCCAGCAGTGGCACCTTTGGTCTTGGCAGAAGCTGCGGCCCCTGCAGAAGAAGTGGTTGAGGACACGGAAAGTCACCTCGGAACAAATAACGACGTCTGCCAGACACAGAGCGACTGTGTCCGGCAGGTCAAAACGTCAAAAAAGTGGCTTATTTCCAAGACACAGGCTGACCGGATGCATCCTTGATCTCACCCCAGGCCTTGAAAACTTGCTCCTTGACCGTGTCTGGCATAGGCACATAGTCCAGGCCGCTCGCAGTTACATCGCCATTTTTGTAGGCCCAGTCAAAGAACTTCAGCGCTGTCGCTGCCTGCGCAGGCTTTTCCTGCTGCTTGTGCATCAGGATAAAGGTGGCGCTGGTGATGGGCCAGGCGTCAGCACCGGGCTGATTGGTCAGAATCTGGTAGAAGCTCTTGCTCCAGTCTGCACCGGCAGCGGCTGCCTTGAAAGTCGACTCGCTAGGCGCCACAAACTTGCCTTCGCTGTTTTGCAGCAGGGCATAGGTCAGCTTGTTCTGCTTGACATAGGCATATTCCACGTAGCCGATGGAGTTCGCCAGGCGACCCACAAACGCAGCCACGCCTTCATTGCCCTTGCCGCCTGCGCCGGTAGGCCAGTTGACCGCCTTGCCTTCACCGACTTTTTCCTTCCACTCGCCATTGACCTTGCTCAGGTAGTTGGTAAAGCCAAAGGTCGTGCCAGAGCCATCCGCGCGGCGCACGGGAGAAATCTTGGCATCAGGCAGGTTCACACCGGGGTTGAGCGCCGTGATGGCGGGGTCGTTCCACTTGGTGATCTTGCCGAGGTAGATGTCACCCAGCACCTGACCGTTGAGCTTGAGCTCACCTGGCTGGATACCCTTGATGTTCACCACAGGCACGATGCCGCCGATCACTGTGGGGAACTGCACCAGGCCCTTGGCCTGCAGATCTGCGTCTTTCAGGGGCTCATCCGAAGCACCGAAGTCCACGGTCTTGGCTTCAATCTGCTTGATGCCTGCGCTGGAGCCCACCGACTGGTAGTTAATCTTCACACCAGTGGCCTTGTTGTAGTCGGCTGCCCACTTGGAATACAGAGGTGCGGGGAAACTGGCACCAGCACCAGTGGCTTCCTGCGCCGCTGCCACATTGAACAGACCACCCGACACCAAGGCACCGGTGACCAAAACACGCATCATGGACATTTTCATCCTCACACCTCTTTTGCTTGCAGACCTTGTGCAGATCCAGGTTGAATAAAGCTCGATGGAGTGAATGTAAAAACGCTGTGTGACATGTCTGTGACATGCAAAATTTCCGCAATTTTTGTCAAAAAACAACGTCAGACTGCTTTCATACCAACGTCACATTCCTCACTTACCCTGCCTGCCCTGCTTCTCTACCGGGCAAAGCGTGCCTGACATGCGCACAGCCAGCGGAGGCTGCTAAGCTGCGCACTTTGCATTGCGCCGCGATCCGCGATCCATTTCTTCCTCACATGAACCATGCGATCACCCTCGCTGCCGTCGACCTGGGCTCCAACAGCTTCCGCCTCGAAATTGGCAGCTATGAACACCACCAAATTCACCGCGTGGAATACCTCAAGGAAACCGTACGTCAGGGCAATGGGCTGGATGCTCAGCGCAACCTGACGCAGGAATCCATGGAACGTGGCTGGGCCTGCCTGGCACGCTTTGGCGAACGCCTGCGCGGCTTTGACCCCCAGCATGTACGCGCTGTTGCCACCCAGACCCTGCGCGAAGCACGCAACCGCGATGTCTTTATTGACAAAGGTAGCGAGCTGCTGGGCTTTCCCATCGAAGTCATCGCCGGTGAAGAAGAAGCTGCACTGATCTACCGCGGCGTCGTCAGCCAGCTGCCTGCGACCGACGAGCGCCGCCTGGTCATCGACATCGGTGGGCGCTCCACCGAATTTGTGCTGGGCCAGGGCAGCGTGGCGCAATCCGTTGCCTCCTACCGCATTGGCAGCGTGGCCTGGACTTCACGCTATTTCCCGCAGGGGCAGCTCAGCGCGCAGGCTTTTCAGACTGCAGAGATCGCAGCGCGTGCCGTGCTCGATGAAGTGCTGGACAGCTTCCAGCTCGGCAGCTGGGATGTGGCCTATGCCTCCGCAGGCACGGCCAATGCCGTGGGTGACACGCTGGCAGCGCACGGCCATGGCGAAGGCATCATCACCCGCGCCGGCCTGGACTGGCTGCAGCAGCAGCTGCTGCGCTTTGGTCATGTAGACCGCATCAAGCTCGATGGCCTCAAGGAAGACCGCCGCCCCGTAGTGGCTGGTGGCCTGAGCGTGCTGCGTGCCGTGTTTGACTTGCTGGGTCTGGACCAAATGCAGGTCGCCCAGGGCGCGCTGCGCATGGGCGTCCTCTACGGCATGGTCGATGAAAGCTATGCCGGCGATGTGCACACCGCCAGCGTGCTGGGTCTGATGGAGCGCTTTGGCGTGAACCACGTACACGCCCGCCATGTGGCAGAAACCGCCCAGCAGCTGTGGCTGCAACTGCACCCACAGGAAGAGGCCGCCCCTGCCGCACTGGCCTGGGCCGGTCTGCTGCATGAGGTGGGCTGCCGTATCTCCCGCAGCGACTACCACCGCCACAGTGCCTATGTGCTGGAACACTGCAATGCGGCTGGCTTTTCCGCCACCGAACTCAAGCACCTGGCGCAACTGGTGCTGGGCCACCGCGGCAAGCTCAAGAAGATGGAAGCCTTTATGCACAACACCGAGCATGCCCTGCAGCTGCTGTGCCTGCGCCTGGCTGCCGTGCTGTGCAATACGCGCCGCGCCCCGGACATGCAGGGCGTGCAACTGCTGCGCCAGGGCAAACTGCTGCTGCTGCAGACCCCTGATGGCTGGAGCCAGCGCTTTCCGCTCAGCGCCCAGCTGCTGCAGGACGAAGCCGAAGCCGTCGCCAAGAGCGACTGGATGCTGCAGGTTCAACACACGGTATAGGCCTCATAGCCCCATAAAAATAAGAGCGGCTAGCGCTTGTATATCAAAGCTTTCAGATACTTTTATATCTGAAACCTTGATAAATACAGCGCTAGCCGCTTAGTTTTTCATAGTACCGGCCACATGCATGGCAGGCATGCCGCACTCATACGCCGTAATACTGCATCAGTGCCCCCTGGGCACCATGGCCTGTCTGCGGACGCTGTGCACACTGGTAGCTGCCATCGGGCTGCTGCGTCCAGGCATCGCGGTCATCGTGCAGATAGGCCACCAGGCACTCATCAATCACGCGCTGGCGCAGCACAGGCTGCGCCAGCGCGTGATTGATG
>ERZ1034878.1075-NODE-1075-length-10688-cov-5.201448_pt1 | contig 10688 bp, 9 predicted proteins | sample MGYA00520593_ERZ1034878 | MGnify/ENA primary metagenome ERZ1034878 (study PRJEB33766, sample SAMN09781724) | gut metagenome | biome: gut microbiome | host: Homo sapiens | place: Madagascar | study: EMG produced TPA metagenomics assembly of the PRJNA485056 data...
TTCCATAATAGAATTTTACAACAAATTTTGTAATTATAAACAACAATATAAAGATTATATCAAGACGTTTTAAATTCGGGTTTGTTTGTTTTATAATGACTCCATTGTAGAAGAAAATTGTTAAGGAATACTTTGAAAAATTCAAAACTTACTACCTCAATATTTATAGCACTTGTTTTGGGTGTCATTTTTGGTTGGCTTGCACCAGATTTGTCAAAAAAGTTTGCACCTTTAGCCACTGTATTTCTTAATATGATTAAAATGATTCTCGCACCTTTGTTGTTTTCAACTTTGGTTGTTGGTATTGCAGGTCATGGTAGCGTAAAAGATTTAGGAAAAATGGGGCTAAAAACTTTAATCTATTTTGAAGTTGTAACAACAATAGCTCTTTTTATAGGATTATTCGTAGCGAATGTATTCAAACCGGGAATGGGATTTAACGGAACAGCAAGCACACATTCTCTTTCAATTGCATCAGAAATGGCTACTCAAACAGGACATCAAAGCCTTTCAACTATGTTTATTAACTTATTCCCAACAAGTGTTATTCAAGCAATGGCGGAAGGAAATCTTTTGCAAATAGTTATTTTTGCGATATTCTTTGCAATTGCAATTACTTCAATTGGTGTTAAAGCAAAACCTGTTTTAGAAGTTTTAAATTCTCTCTCAGAGATAATGTTTAAGTTTACTGAATATGTTATGTATTTTGCTCCAGTAGGTGTTTTTGGAGCAATAGCATCAACAGTTGGAGAAAATGGACTTGGCGTTTTATCAAGTTATGCAAAAGTACTTTTCTCTGTTTATTTAGCATTAGTTATATTCATAATTTGTGTAGTATATTGCGTTTGTAAAATTGTTGGTATTTCGTTTAGAGCTTTAATTGAAGTGTTAAAAGAACCTGCACTTTTAGCTTTTACTACTTCTTGCTCGGAAGCAGCGTTGCCAAAGGCAATGGAATTGATGGAAAAATTTGGAGTACCAAAAAATATTGTTGGCTTCGTAATGCCAACTGGTTATACATTTAACCTTGACGGAAGTACCTTGTATCTTTCTCTTGCAGCATTGTTTTCTGCTCAGATTGTAGGTATAAATCTTTCGTTCCCTGAACAATTGATGATAATGCTTGCTCTTATGGTTACAAGTAAAGGACTTGCAGCTGTTCCAAGAGTATCTTTGATTGTTCTTGCAGGAACACTTACAAGTTTCAATATTCCGCTTGTTGGTGTTGCAATTTTGTTAGGTATCGACCAAATTTTAGATATGGGTAGAACAACTGTTAATTTGATTGGAAATTGTGTTGCAACTGTATTTATTGCAAGATGGGAAAATACGTTTGATTATTCTAAAATGAGAGGTTTTGTTAGAGAACACAAAATTATGAAATTGAAGAAAAGACGTGAAAAAATTGTTAACATAAAAGAAGCTGAACAAAAAGTTACTGCTTAGTATATAATAATATTATCAGAATAAATATTATCAGGTGGAGAATATAATGGAACAACATGAAAAGATTAAGGATACATTAAATTTGCCAGAAACAACTTTGGCAATGAGAGCTAATGCAACACAAAAGGAACTTGAAACTCAAAAAAAATGGGCAGAAATGAATTTATATGAAAAAATGCTCGAAGGAAAGGATAAATCGAACTCTTTTGTTTTACACGATGGACCTCCATATTTAAGTTCTGAAAAAATCCACGTTGGAACAGCACTAAACAAAATTTTAAAAGATATTTTAATCAAATATAAATCTATGAAAGGATATTATGCTCCTTATGTTCCAGGTTACGATGGACACGGATTGCCAATTGAAAATGCGGTTGTAAAAAATATCAAGGGTGGCAGAGAAGCATTAACTCCACTTGAATTAAGACAAAAATGCAGAGAATTTGCGCATAAAAATCTTAAGGGGCAAGAAAATGAATTTAAAAGATTAGGTGTATTGGGAAATTGGGAAAACCCATATTTGACAATAAACCCTGAATTTGAAGCCGAACAAGTTAGAGTATTTTGGGATATGTACAAAAAAGGGTATATTGAAAAGGGTTTGAAGCCAGTATATTGGTGTGCTTCTTGTGAAACTGCACTTGCTGAAGCAGAAGTTGAGTATGCTGATCATACTTCAACTTCAATTTACGTTAAATTCAAATTTGATGATGATTCTGTTAACAAGATATCTCAAATGGTAAATCTTCCATCTAAAGAAGTTTATTCTATCATATGGACAACTACTCCTTGGACAATTCCGTCTAATATGGCAATATGTTTGCACCCAAGGTTTGAATATAACTTTGTAAAAAAAGGTGATGCAATATATTTAATTGGTAAAGATTTGCTTGAAACTTTCCTAAAAGATGTTGAATGGGAAAATGTTGAGGTAGTTGGTTCTGTAAAAGGTGCAGATTTAGAAGGGCTTAAAACACAGCATCCTCTTTATGATAGAAAATCTCCAATTATTTTGGGAGAACATGTTACAACTGATGCTGGTACAGGTGCCGTTCACACAGCTCCTGGACATGGTCTTGAAGATTATGAAGTTGGTTGTAAATACAATTTGGAAGTATTCTCTCCACTTGACGGAAAAGGTGTTTGGACAGATATGGTTCCAGATTTGAAAGGTATTCCTTATTATAAAGGAAATGCCATTGTTATTGAAAATCTTGAAAAATGTGGGGCATTGATTAAGAAAGCAGACATTCAACACTCTTATCCTCATTGTTGGAGATGTAAACATCCTGTTATTTATAGAGCAACTCCACAATGGTTTGTTAAGGTTGACAAATTTAGAAAAGAAACTTTGGAACAAATTAAAAACGTAAAATGGATACCTGCATCTGGCGAGGTTAGAATTTCGAATATGGTTGAAGGGCGTACAGACTGGTGTATCTCTCGTCAAAGAGCTTGGGGTGTTCCTATTCCAATTTTCTATTGTGAAGATTGTGGTGAAGTTATAATAGATGAAAATACAATTTCAAAAATTGCAGAAACTTTTGAAAAGGAAAGTTCTGATGCATGGGTTAAATACAGTGCAGAAGAATTACTACCAAAAGGATATAAATGTCCTAAATGTGGTAAAACTCATTTCAAAAAAGAAACAGACATTATGGATGTTTGGTTTGACTCTGGGGTTTCTTGGAGAGCTGTTGTAGAAAAACGTTCAAAAGAGCTTGGTCATACTCCAGTTGATATGTACCTTGAAGGTGCGGATCAATATAGAGGTTGGTTCCAATCATCACTTTTGACATCTGTTGCCACTCAAGGAATAGCACCTTACAAGCAAGTTTTAACTCACGGTTTTGTTTTTGGTGAAGATGGAAGAAAAATGTCAAAATCTTTGGGTAATTATATTAGACCTGATGAAATTATAAAAAATTATGGTGCTGATATATTAAGACTGTGGGCAGCTTCAGTTGATTACAGAAATGATACAAAAATCGGAAACAATATCATTGCTCAATTGACTGAAATCTTTAAAAAGACAAGAAACACTGCAAGATTTTTACTTGGTAATCTTTATGATTTCAACCCAGAAAATGATTATGTTTCTTACAAGGATTTGAAGCCTCTTGATAAGTTTGCATTACACAAACTCAATAGATTGACAGAACAGGTAACAGAAGCTTTTGAAAATTACGAATTTTATAAATATTTCCAATATCTTCAAAACTTTGCAGCTGTTGATTTGAGTGCATTTTATCTTGATATTGTAAAAGATAGATTGTATACAGCCGGTAAAAAATCTTTATCAAGAAGAGCTTGTCAAACAGTCTTGTTTGAAGTTCTACAAAATTTAGTAAGAATATTAGCTCCAGTTATGCCACACCAAGCTGAAGATATTTGGTCAAATGTTTTGGATTGTCAAAAAGACGGAATTGAAAGTATATTGCTTGCAAAATGGCCTCTTGTAAACCCTGTTTGGGAAAACTTTGAACTTGAGAAAGATTTTGCTCAAGTATTAAAAACAAGAGAGGTTGTAACAAAAGCAATTGAACCTTTACGTGCTGATAAAAAAGTGGGTAGTTCTCTTGAAGTTGCAGTATATATCGAGGCAGAGGGTGAAAAACTTGATATATTGAAGGCGAACGAAAGTGAATTATCCAATATATTTATAACATCGCAAGCATATCTAACATCTAAAAAGCCTGAAAATGTATTAAATGAACTTTCAGAAGATGATATAACTGTTAGAGTTTGTAAAGCTGAAGGCGAAAAGTGCGAAAGATGCTGGAAATACAGAACTCTTGGAGAACATGAAGGTTATGAGACAATCTGCTCAGATTGTTACGAAGCAATCAAATAGCGACATAATAAAGGTATCTTTATTAGACGAAAGATGTTTGTCGAATTGCTTCATACAAAACAATTGAAACAGAGTTAGATAGATTTAAACTTCTTTGCCCTTCAATCATTGGTATTGTGAGGGCAAAGTCATTATGTAACAAATCTTCTGGCAAACCTCTTGTTTCTGGTCCAAATACGAGAAAATCATTTTCTGTAAATTTGGCATCATAGATTGTTTTAGAAACTTTGGTTGTCAAATAGAAAAATCTCCTGCCTTCTTTTTTTAATTCATCAAGAGAGTTTACTTTTGTAATATTAACACTGTTCCAATAATCTAAACCAGCTCTTTTTGTGTATTTGTCGGATAAAGAAAACCCGAGTTTTCCAACTAAATACAAGTTTGCACCAGTACAAGCACATAGCCTTGCGATGTTACCTGTATTTTGAGGAATTTCGGGTTCATATAATACAACGTTAAATTTTTTCATTATTTTTCTTCTTTTACAAAAAATTGCTTGCTTTCAAATATAACAGGCAAACCTCTTAAAACACAAAGCATAATTGCAATCCAAGCACAAATTTGAGCAATAAATTCGATTTGCAATGCAGTGTTATAATGTAGCATTTCTATATGAGCAATAACGATAAAGAAGAATGCAACGGCCTTTGCTACTGCATACAAAATTCTTATAAATTTCGAACAGCAAATGAATTGACCAACTTTATCTTTTTGCATACTACAATCGCCAAAAGCTGTACAACCTTTTTCTTCCATTGCAACGCTTCTCAAACTATCTACAACGATTGTTCTTGTAAGAGCTATCAAAGGAAATGTAACTGGTAACCAACCAAGAACAGCAAAAACAATCCAGTAAGTGTTTTCTGCAATTCTATCTCCCATGATATCTAACACAGCACCAAGTTTTGAACTTTCATTAAATTTTCTTGCAACCCAACCATCAACTCCGTCAAGAGAAAATGCAAATACAATCATAAGTAAAGCTGAAATGTACGCTCCGTCTGAGCCGTCAAAAATAAATATAACTGAAATAAAGACTACTAAAATTCTTAAAATTGATATTAAGTTTGCCATTTATATAACCTTTCTATTTTTTTAATCTTGAAAGTGCAAAGTCAACTTTATCAAGTTGTTTAACCTTGTCACCCAACATAATTTTTTCTGCTTCTTCTAAAATGCTTACAACAACATATCCGTTTTCTCCGTCAGAACGAGCTTTTTTGCCAGTTTGACAGCAGCTGATAAAATGTTGACATTCAAGTTTCAATGGTTCTATTTCCAAATAATCTAAAGCGATATTTTTTGGAGAATTAGGCGCAAAGTTGTCATAAATTTTCAATTTGTCAACAGGAACAGTATCGTCTAAGATAGCAGTAGCTTTTGTTCCTCTAACAAGCAAAGTAACATTTTTCTTTGGAGTAATCCAACTATCAGAAATTACCCCAATAGTTCCACCTTCAAACTCTATACTGATATGAGTTATGTCCATAATATTATTACGTTCAGAAGAACATCCCATTGCACCTATTACTCTAACAGGTTCTTTTCCTGTAACATAACTAATCATTGATACGTCGTGAGGAGCTAAATCCCACATAACACTTCTATCATTTTTGAAATAATTTACATTTAATCTATCACTTTGTGCATAAACGATATCGCCCAAAGCACCCTCTTCGATCATCATTTTTAAACGGTTAACTGCAGGATGATACAAAAGAAGGTGTCCAACCATCAAAATTAGACCTTTTTCTTCTGCTAAATCCATTAAATCTTTTGCTTCTTGTGCAACAGTTGATATAGGTTTTTCGACATAAACATTCTTTCCGGCCATCAACATTGCCTTTACGGTTTTGTAGTGAGTGTGACTTGGAGTAACAACAGCAACACCAGTAATTTCAGGGTCGTTTATAATGTCATTATAATCTTTTGTTGTTCTAACTCCAGAATAAGTTTCTTCAACTTTTTTCAAATTTTCTTCATCAATATCACAAACAATGCTTAATGCATTTAAATTATAGAAATTGCGAACGATATTTCTTCCCCAAAGACCGCATCCTATTACGGCTATTTTTTGTTCCTTCATTTATTACCTCTTACTTTTCACCTAAAATACAATTATCTATTAGTCTTACACCCTCTGTTCTTAAAGCAATTAAAACGAGAGTATCATTATCAGCTTTTGCTTTTTCATCTAAATTTTCTTTATCTACAAACTCGAGATATTCAAGCTCGTGAGCATCTGTTAAGAAAGAGAATGCTGTTTCTTTCAAAACTTCTGTATCAACTATACCTTTATTATAGCACTGTTTAATATTATTTAGAATTTTGCTCAAAACCAATGCATTTTCCAATCCTTTTTCAGATAAATATTTGTTTCTTGAACTTAAAGCAAGTCCAGATTTTTCTCTTACGATTGGACAAACTGAAATTTCAACAGGTACATTTAAATCCTTAACCATTTTTTTTATGATGATTGCTTGTTGAGCATCTTTTTGACCAAAAAATGCAAAGTCTGGTTGAACTATATTAAACAATTTTAAAACAACTGTGCAAACTCCGTCAAAATGTCCTACTCTTGATTTTCCGCAAAGCTTATTTGTATAGAAAAATGGAGGAACAACATAAGTCAAAAAATCATTTGTCATTTGTCCAATATTTCCATACATTTCTTGTGGGCTTGGAGAAAATACAATATCAACCCCATTTTCTTCGCATAATTTTACATCTTCATTTAGAGTTCGAGGATATTTTTCTAAATCTTCTCCCGCACAAAATTGTGTAGGGTTTACAAAATCTGAAACAACAGTCTTATCACATTTTTCTACACATTTTTTGATAAGGCTTAAATGTCCATTGTGTAGAGCTCCCATTGTTGGCACAAGTCCAACAGTTAACCCTTGTTTTTTCCATTCACTAACTTTTTTTCTTACTTCCTTAATTTCAGTTAATAACATTTTTAATACACCAATTTCTTTGCATCTTCTTCTTTTAAATTAAAACTTTCTTCTTTTGCAGGGAAATTTTCAGATTTAACATCTTTTATGTAATCGGTTGCACAATTTTTAATTAAAAGACTTAAATCCCCATATTTTCTAACGAATTTTGGAGATAAATCAGAATATTTTCCGAAGATATCGTCAGATACCAAAATTTGTCCAGAACAATATTTTCCTGCCCCAATTCCGATTGTTGGTACATTGATACTTTCAGTAATAAATTTAGCACTTTCTTCTGGAACCATTTCCAATACTATTGCAAAAGCGCCTGCATCTTGTAATTGTTTTGCTTGTTCAAGAAGTTTCATAGTTGCATCATAAGATTTTCCTTGAACTTTGTAACCTCCAATTGTATTAAGCGATTGAGGAGTAAAACCTAAATGTCCCATAACAGGAACCCCAGATTCAGTGCATCTTTTTATTACAGATAAAATATGGTCAGTAGCACCTTCTATTTTTACAGCACCAGCACCAGATTTTATTAAATCTCCAGCATTTCTAACTGCCTCTGCCAAGTCACAATGATAACTCATAAAAGGCATATCTGCAACGATAAGTGTTCTTTTTGCGCCTCTGGCAACAGCCCCTGTGAATATTTTCATTTCATTCATTGAGATTGCACAAGTACTTTCATATCCTAAAATTACCATTGCGAGTGAATCTCCAACCAAAATGAAATCTATTCCGCTTTCATCAAGATATTTTGCTGTTGAGTAATCATAAGCTGTTAACGATGCTATTTTCTCATTTCTTTCTTTCATTTCTTGAAGAGTTTTCACTGTAACTTTTTTCATTATTGACCTTCTTTGCTTTTGCTACTTTTTCTGTACCAGTAATAAATCGCTCTTGCAACACGGTTTGAACTATGTCTTACAAGACCTTCTTTATTTTCTTCAATAAGTTTTCTTGAAACAATTTCGATGTTTTTCTTTCTTGCATGTTCTTCATCAAGAACAACAGGGAAAGAGCCAGCTAATTTATATTTTTCTGCAAGGTTTTCTGGCATTTTGTCATTAACCAAAACTGCATCAATTATGTTTTGATGTCCCGCATGACTTAAAATTGCATTTATATGGTTGAAAACTGTGTAATCGTCAGTTTCCCCAGGTTGAGTCATAACGTTACAAACATATATTTTTTTTGCGTCTGAATCAGAGATAGCTTGAGAAATATCTTTGATTAAAAGGTTAGGAATTACACTTGTGTAAAGGCTTCCAGGTCCTAAAATAATCAAATCAGCTTCTTTTATTGCTTTTATTACATCGTCCAAAGCTTTACAATCAGCAGGGTCAGAGAATAATCTCTTAATTTTTCCATGAGATTCAGGAATTGTTGATTCACCTCTAATAATTCTGCCATCTTCCATTTCAGCAACGAGTTTCATATCATCCAAAGTTGAAGGTAGAACTTTTCCTCTTATTGAAAGAACATTTGAAGATTCTTTTACCGCTCTAACCATATCTCCAGTAATTGCACATAATGCAGTCAAAAATAGGTTTCCAAAACTGTGACCTTCAAGTCCTTCGCCTCTTTTAAAACGATATTGGAAAAGTTTAGTAACTAAATCTTCATCATCTGCCAAAGCGGCGATGCAGTTTCTAATATCTCCAGGAGGTAAAACTCCCAATTCTTCTCTTAACCTTCCAGAACTTCCGCCGTCATCTCCGACAGTAACAACAGCAGTAACGTTATTTGTAATTTTTTTAATTCCTTTAAGCAACATAGAAAGTCCAGTTCCGCCCCCAATAGCAACGATTTTTGGACCTCTGTTAAGTTTTCTTTTTCTATACAATGTTTCAAGGATGTCTTCTTTTCCTCTGTGATTTTCATCAACATTTAAAACAGACTCATTTGCGTTTTGCCAACCAAGGAAAAATAAACCAAACCCAATCAACATAAGCATTCCACCGATAAATGATGTTGGAACAACAGTTGCAAGGTGTCTAATATATTCTATTACAATACAAACTGGACGCATATTCGATGCCATCATAAAGCCTAAAACGAGCATCGTTACACCTAAAAATCCGATTAAAAACCATCTTTTAACTTTCAAGCCAGGAATTAACCATCCTGCAACTTTAGGAATTTTTATATTTTTATTAGAAAACAAATTCATAAATACCTTTCTACACCCAGCCTGAAGCTTGTGCTTTCATGTAATTAACGGGAAGTGGCGGATAAATTGAACTTATACTTTTTAATAGTTCAAGAGAAACGTCATTCGTTACAAAATGAATTGTATCAGCCGTCATCTCAAACACGGAACCGTCAGTTGCCGTTAATTGAGAATAGTTTATATATTTTTGAAATCTTAATCTTAAAGTATTCACATCAAGAATATCTTCGATTTCATAGTTTATTGATTTATCTGCATTGTAATTTTTTGATAGTTGAATTTCTTTGACAATTGGTATTTGAGCGGTTTCTGCGACTTTATCTAATGTTTCGTTAGCTTGACCAACATAAGACATCCATTTTGAATATTTTTTTATTGCATTTGCAATAGCAAGTGAAAATTCAAAATCTTTAGCTGCCTTTTTATACATTGCACCATGCAATCTAACATATTCAACTTCAAGCGAATAAGCTTTTGCCATGGCAGAAATTGCGCCAATTTGGTATAAAACGAGAGCTTCAATTTCTTCATTATTTAATTCCATTTCTCTCATACCAAAACCTTGAAGATCGTTAAACCCGATATTTGCACCGATTACAACATTTTTTTCTTTTGCTTTTAAGAGGGCTTCTCTAATTGTCAAAGGATCCCCACAATGTAGCCCTGCAGAAATGTTTACAGAGCTTACATAATCGAGAAATTCATATTCTGATGTATTTTTATATATCCCAAAACCTTGTGCTAAATCGCAGTTAAAATCAATTGATTTTGTTTTTTTGTCATTACGTTCTGACATTTTTTGCATAAAAAATCTTCTCCTACTATTCTACAATTATACACCGTGAAAAATTTTATACCATATCTTTATAAAACGTTAACATTATTGAATTTGAATTATTATCAAGATTAAAATGTTAATTAAAAATAAATTTTTTATGATTTTTAAAAAAAATGTCTTAAAATAAAACGGTAGGCAAAAGAAGGTGTATTTTATGCAAAATGTAAACAAATTCACGAATTACTCTCAAGAAATAATAGCTTCTGCGCAAAATATTGCTGCAGAAAATAAAAATTTTGAATTACAGCCAGAGCATATTTTAATGGCGATGATAAAAGATGTGAAGGGTATTTCTGGAGATTATTTAAAAGAACTCGGAGTTTTGCAACAAGAATTTATAAACACAGTTGCACAAAATATAAAAAATTATCCGACAGTTTCTGAACCAGTTAACACTCAACAGTTATACCTATCACAAGCAACTAATAATAT
>ERZ1034878.1076-NODE-1076-length-10680-cov-7.186447_pt1 | contig 10680 bp, 32 predicted proteins | sample MGYA00520593_ERZ1034878 | MGnify/ENA primary metagenome ERZ1034878 (study PRJEB33766, sample SAMN09781724) | gut metagenome | biome: gut microbiome | host: Homo sapiens | place: Madagascar | study: EMG produced TPA metagenomics assembly of the PRJNA485056 data...
CTATTGAAGACATTCCAAAATCACTTCTTAAAATATGTAGAAAATATTCTATAAAAATTTCCAACGACATTGTTAGATTTTATAAAGAAAACCCAAACGCATATTGTATTGCCTATAAGTTAGATTATTTAAGTTTGGATTATTACGACATCTATAAAATATGGAAAACATCAGAAAACATGTATGATGCAAACGCAAAATCATATTTTAACATCCTTGTAAATGAGTACGGATATAATGCAAAAGATTTATGGCTATACATAGATAGAATAAAGACATTTGAAGCAATTGAAGATATGGCTTTCCTTATTCGTGAATTATGTGATTATGCGGATATGATGAAGCAGCTTAGTAATAAGTACGACAAGTATCCAAGACATTTTCTTACAACTCATAAAATCGCATGTAGAAATTATGACAGAATGAAGAAAGAATTTTCAGAAGAGTTATTTAGGAAAAGAATTAAAAAAGAATATGAATGTTCATTTGGAGAATATGTATTTATCTATCCCAAGTCCACTCAAGATATTAAGGATGAAGCAGCCTGCCAAAGTAATTGTGTTAGTTCTTATATAGATAAGGTTATTGATGGATACTGTCATATCTTATTCTTGAGAAAAAAGAACAGTCCAAAAGAAAGTCTTGTAACAATAGAAGTTAGAAATGATCAGATTATCCAGGCTAAAAGAAGATTCAATGATGATGTAACAGAAGAACAGAAAGAAGTAATTGATAAGTTCAATAAGAAATTTGGAAAGGAGATTAAGGCAGCATGATTAAAGGAGATAAAATAAGACTTAAAGCAAAAATGGGTGTATTTGACAATATCGGAGAAATTTGTGAAGTGACAGACGTAAATGATGGTGGAGTGATTTGTTTCAAATTCGGTAATGGAAGTCATCTTGGTTGCATGTCATTCGATGAATACGAGAAGTATTTTGAATTGGTCGAGAAAGAAAAAGAACCAGTAAGAAGAGTTTGGAGTAAGTGGAAGCTTGGTTATATTATTTTTTACAACCAAACTGGAGAATGTATTGAAGAGGATATTTATTATAGAGAAAACAGAAAACGTGTGCAAGTAAAATTAAAAGATGGAAGTTTAAGAGCGAATGCATCTTGTTGTAAAGAAGATAAGTTCGACTTTTTCAAGGGAAGAGAATTAGCAGAAAGACGACTGATTATGAAATATCTTGCCAGAGAAGTAAAGAAATATGCAGATTCATTATAAAACAAAGGAGAATAAAATAAATGATTATATTGCTTATTATAATTTCAATCATAGGATTTTTTATATCTTGTGTAATTTACGAAGACGATACTGCCTGTTTTTTCGGAGTGTGTTTCTATGTGTTATTTATAATTGCTATATTATTAGGCATAATTGTGAGTGGCGGACGAACAATAGATGAAAAGATTTCAATGTATCAAGAAGAAAATACGAAAATAGAAAAGCAAATAGATACATTGGTTTCCAATTATATGAATTATGAATCTGACACATATGAGAAATTCAAATCAGAAAGTTCTATTACATTAGTTTCTATGTATCCAGAGTTAAAATCAGACAAATTGGTAGAGGAACAGATTTCCGTATATGAAGAAAACAATAAAAAGATCAGAGAGCTTAAAGAAGATAAAATTAATCTGAAGGTTAAAAAGTGGTGGTTGTATTTTGGAGGTTAATAAAATCGAACTTTCATAATGGAGAATAAAACAATATGAAGAATAAATATTCTAAAAAGCAATTAGAGGAATTATATAATTGTGAGATTTTTAAAGATACTGGCTTTGATAGTGATTTGAAATTTTGGGTTGCACAAGGATTACCATTTACAGAAGATGGGGAAGATAATTTATTTACATATGCCGATGGATGGGATTTGGATGAGCTACATGAAAATATCAGAGAAGCAATTAGAGAAAGTGTGATTGTATTTGAAGGAGAATAATTATGTGTAACTATTGTGATGAAAATTCGTATGAGTGTGAAGTCTTCCGTGGAGACAATGGACATTACCTGGATGTAGAAACATCTGAATGGGATGAATATAACGATGAAATCATACATATTCGGTTGGATATAAACTACTGTCCGTATTGCGGAAGAAAGTTGGAGTGAGATCGATGAAAGTACATTTTGGTGAGAAACCTAAATATATTAGATTTGATGGAAATGACATATTTGTAAGTTTTGATTCGGTATATTGGATCTATTATGGAACACTTTCAGAGGATGGTGAAGAATATGAGACTAATTGATGCAGATTTACTGGTAAAAAAATGTAAATGTACAGGAAAATTTGAAGATAATTTTAATTGCGTAACCTTATCGGATTTAAGGAGGATTATCGAAGAACAGCCGACAGCATATGATGTGGAGAAAGTCGTTAAGCAACTTAAAGAAGAATTGAAATTGGCAGACGATGAAAAACTCCGATGCATAAAAGAAAATCCAATGCAGTTTGACGAGGCAAAAGGTTATGCAAGAGGTATTGCAGTAGCCATTGATGTTGTGAAACGAGGTGGAAGAGATGATTGAAACTATAAAAGCAATTTTAATAGCAATTGGATTTTTAGTGGTTATGTATATGTTTTCTTTACTTTTAATAGATTGTGTGACAAGTATCGACGATTGGAGAAAAAATGGCTGTAAATTCAAGTGCTTGTGTAAACATGAATATAATATTGAACTTATAAGCCCGTTTCATAGAGAAGATACATTGTTGGAATGTAGAAAATGTGGAAAGAAAAAGAGAATTAACTTGGGTCGTGAAACAATAGATAGACTTTTACGAGGTAGAAGATATGAAGAATAAAGAGAAGTACATGAAGGAGATTGTGGAAATTGTGTGCAAGGATGGTATTTTTTGGTGTAGATAAACATACAGGAAGACCCGTGTTGTGTCGTGACTTACATTGTGGTAAATGTTTACTTGACGAGATGAGCAGTTGTAATTGTCATAATTCGAGACATGAATGGGCAGAAGCTGAGTATGTTGAGCATCCGGTGATTTCTAAGAGAGATAGAAGGTTTCTTGATTGCATTGGTAATGCTTATAAATATGTTGTTAGGGACAAAGACTGTAAACTATTTGTGTGTAAGGACGTTCATACAGATGGTCATATGTGGTTTAGTAGAGGGTGTATTGCTGGTTCTGATTACACGTATATTAGTGGTTTTGAAGTACAATTTCCAATGGTTGATGTTGTATCTCCTACTGTATGGTCAATCGAGGATCTGAAGAAGTTGGATGTGGTTGAAGAATATGGGATTGATTAAAGAATATGCATTTTTTTTGTCTCGTTCTTGCGTTGGCATATGGGTTAGAGGATATGTTTTGGGAACATGGGTTACACGGAACGAAAATTAATATAGTCTTTGTGGTGGCAGTAATAATTTGCATCATAATTATATGTTGTTCTTTCTTGATATAGGAGACAGACTATGACAATCCTGAACTGTTAGAAGAGGAGAATGTGCATGGAACAGATTAAGCTAGGGTTAAGAATCACAAGCATTGTGGTTGGGATAATCGGCTATAGTGCGATATGGATGTGGTTTATTCGTAACTGTGAAACTAATGAAAAAATAAGAAATGATTTTATAACATGGATACTAATGCATATAGTTGTGGTTATATTCGCATTTTTATGGGCTTGGGATTAGGAGAATAAGGATGTTAGATGATAAATGCTGCGGAACGTGCAAATACAAATACATCATCCGAAAAGATAGTTGTTATATGAACAATATGTGTTTTAATGACAAAAGTGAGCATTGTGCAGATTGGATAGAGTACAACGATTCTTGCGAAGAATGGGAAAGGAAGAGACTAATGAAATATAAAGTTGGAGATAGAATTGAAATTATTAATGCAACTGGTGGTTGTTATGGTGCTAATGGAAGAATTGGTACAGTAACAAATAAACGTTCCACAGATGGACTTTGTTGTGACGATGATGGTTTTAACGTAGATTGCGGAAAAGGACATATTTGGAGAATCGGTTTTGCGTCAAAGTGCGAGCTATTAGATGAACTGACACCGGAAGAAGCAATTAAGACATTGGGAGATATGTGCATAAGAGGCTGCGAAATTTGTAAGTTAGGAAAACTCTACAAAGAATCTGGATATGTGCTTTGCGCGGCTTACAGAAGAGAACATCCTGACAAAGTAGTCGAAGCCCTCAAACAGCTGAAGAAAGACCATGAAAAGAAAGAGATAGAAACTGAAATCGTAAAACTTATTCGAATTATGAAAGAAGAGGGCGATTCTGTAACTTGCATATACACTTATGAGATTGATGTAACTAAAGAAAATATAGACGAGAAAATGGACGAGCTGGTAAAACAGTATTACGAAGAAAATGGTGGTAAAATTTATGCTAAATTTGAGCGTATATGTAGAGTAAAAAGTTAATGAAACGTCCGTTTCAAAGTGAGGTAAAAATGAGATTTTCAGTAGAAGATTTAGCGAATTATGGTGGAGTAGTTCTTAAAAGATATCCGATTTTAGAAAAGTACAAGCCAGTAATTGATTACCCGTATAAAAATAGAAAAATCGACAGATTAACCATAGAGATTAGTTGCCTTAATGACTTAATCGATTTAAAAGAAGAACTAGACGAAGGAATTTTGTTAAAAGATGACTACGAAACAAACCTATATAAAAACGAGGAAGAAAGATTATTTATGTTGGAAATTTCTTATTGATAAAGAGAAATTTCATGAAGGGAATGAGAATATGAATGAACTACAATATGTTGGAAGAACCATAAGCATTGTCATTGGTTTCTGTATATACTTATTAATATGGAGTTACGCATTAAATAATTGTGATGCTAATTATGATTATGATGGCTTAAGTTGGGAGAAAGTAATTAAATTATTCTGTTGTATATGGGTATATGGTCATATGGTACTTCTCGTGTGTGGTTTGATTGCATGGTTTGCATGGAGTTGGATGTGAAAATATGAGTAATGAATATTGGAGTTTAAAAATAACTTGTTATGCCTGTGTTTGTATTACACCAGATTATAATGGGAGTTGTACGATATGGAATACATATGAAGAAGCATGGCAGGATGCGGTAGAAAGAGCTGAAGAGTTCGTTTTCGAAGACGAGCGATTTTCTTACAAAAAAGTTCCAGATGGATTTAAGATTTTGGATGTAAATGGTCGAATTGTAAGCTGTTATAAAGTGTTTGATGCACAAGAATTGGAGTAAACATGAAATTATATAAGATGTGGAAGAAATTAGGAAAACAGCCACTTTCCATTACAAATCGTCAAGACGCAGATGTATACGTAGATGGTGATCAATATTTTATTACGAGTGTGAAATATGACAACGGAAAATGTATTGGTTTTAATGCAGTGAAGAAAAGCTGTGATAACTGTGTAAACAATATGGATTATACACTACCACATACATGTGACATATGTTTAAGTTTTATAACAGATGATTATTACAGTATGTGGGAATGGAATAAAGAGGAATGAGAAATGGATAAGACTTGGTTTGAAAATAAATTAAATGAGTGTAAAACTGTAAAGTCAGAAATTAAAAAACTTGTTAAGTCATTAAATATGTCAGATAAAGATTATCATAATGTTATTGCGGAACTTGATAAAGATTATGGAGATGTGATTACATTTTTAACATTAAAATATATGAAGTATTGTGGCGAAAATAATGATTTTGATGAAGATTATGTAAATTTTCAAAAATGGATAACAGAATCAAACATTGAAGATTTAGTTCGCAAATACAAAAATAAACATTATTTGGAAAATTATTTGGATATGTCAATGAAATTTAATGGAGATATTCTTATCACAGACCCTTGCTATATTACGAAAACTCACGATGATTGGTTAATTTGTAATTATGGATCTGATATGGAAAAGTTGGGAATTAGCCACTACATGACAAGAGATACACTATATGGTGATTGGAGCTGTACTACATATGATTTAGACACAAAAGAAAAGATTGGAGAGTTTTGTGCAGATGCAGGATTAGTCTCAGTATTCTTGTTGGATGAAGTTTTAAAATATAATCCAGATTTTGATTGGTATGAATCAAGACCTTGGACAACAACACTTATTAAAGATTTTAATGGAACTATAGAATCTGTTGTGAAGTATCGAGATGGATATTATAAAGACGAAACACAATATCACAAAAAAGGAGAACATTGGGAAGAATATTATCTTGAAGTAATTGGACATGGGGTTAATAAAGTTACAGGAAAAGCTATTAACTTCATTGGAAAACAAATGGGGTTATAAAACAGATGTGTGATTTTTGCAATAACATTAAAGATGAGGACAAAATGGGATTACATCTTATGGGCTATGGAACAAACTACATAACATACAATCAAAAGGATAAGAAATATCGTCTGTTTTATGAATGTGAAGATATTACTTATTCTGGTGCAACATTAGATATTTCGTATTGTCCTGTATGTGGAAGGAAATTAAAAGATGCCTAGTTTTAACTTGCCATACAGATTAGCTTGTCTATACATGGGAATGACGGAAGAATACGACAGGTCATTAACCGGTAAACGAAGTAAGTATGATCCGACAGAAGCGTTTTTATATTGTAACGAAATGCGTTCAGAAAGTAATAGATATGCTGCTTTTGTGAGAAATAAAATTATGAAAGATTATTGTATTCTGTGGGAAGAAATTCAAAGTGAAATTCGCAGACACAATACTTTTTCTGCACAACATTGGATTGATGAATATGAAAGAATTTGGAAATGATATGGTAACAGACAAAAATTTTACTTGCGTTTTTAGTGAGGATAAAGTTTTTCTTATACCGACTTTTAATGAAGAAAAACCAATTAGGGTATATTTTGACGATTACAAAATTGAGGAAACAGAAGAAGGACTTTGTATGACAAAGAAAATAAGTATAGAAGAAGCAATTAAAAAAGTAAAAGCAGCAGGCAACAATCTAGATGAATTTATAGATGTGTTACTAAAAGATGGAAAATGGACTGGTAAAGTATGCTAATGAATATGAAAGGATTTGGAAGTAATGGAATATCCAAAAGAACTAACAATTGCAATCAACAAATATAATGATAATCTGAAATCTATTGCAAACAAAATCTTAAATCTTCAACTTGATTTTACCGACACACAAATAGAAATGAAGAACCTGTATGGGTTGGAGACTATCAGTTATTAATAGTATCAAGGCACGAAAAGAAAGTGAAAGACTATTAAAAGAAGTAATCAATGAATATGGATACATTTTGGAGAAAAAGATTAGAGGTGATGAGCTATGAAAATTATAGTAGATGAGATGCCTAGATGTGTAAGTGAATGTCCTTTGTCAAGAACGGAATGTGGTAGCGATTGGTTTTGTGGTAAATATAGATCTGAGTGTAATGTAGACATGTGTGACCTGCTGAAACCAATTACAGATTATGTTTTTGAGGAACGTGTTTCAGAGAATATTGTTAAGAGAACTCCGTTGGCAGATATTGGAAGTGAGAGGTTGAGTAAGTTATGAGATTAATTGACGTAGATAAAATTACAAATAAAGATATTCGTATGGTACTTGGATCTATGAATGCGAGTCGCTTACATGGTATTAGAGAATTATTGGACGAGCAACCAACAGTTAAACCACCATGCGTTGCAACTATAAATATTAAAAAAGAAGAAATTAAAGAAATGATAGATCAGAAATTTGCACAGTCTATTGAGCTTAATTATGATTTGTTGAAAGAACTGCTTATGGAGTATTTTAGAATTGGTGTCGATTGTTATACTTACAATCTTACTAGAGATAAATCTGCATTTGAGTGTGGAACTGTTACGGTAAATGATTTTGAAGAATTTGATGAAGAAATGATTGACGATATTATTGATTTCGTAAAAAGCAGGACGTGATGAATTCACTCTTTCATTTAGAGAATATTAGGAGGTAACAATATGATTGGTATGTACGAAGACTATGATTATCACGAAATATTCAAAGAATGCGTAGAAAATATTTCTGGAAAATGGTTTGAAGAAAATCATCTTCAGATTGTTGGAACTAAAACTGTAGGCGATTATATTTATGTAAAAGGGTTTGATGGTGGATTTCCACATGCAAGTGCTTATGTAAAAATTGATATGAAAGAAAGTAAAATTGTTGATTATTATAACGCACATGAGTGTCCGGTTGAAGTAAAGGATGGTGTATATGAATAAGTTGATTTTGTTAGTATTTTGTCACTTGGTTGGTGATTATGTTTTACAAAGCGACTTCATCGCAAAGACCAAAGGAAGTAATTGGTATCATTTGTTCGTACATTGTACGTTGTATTGTTTGCCATTTTACCTTGCTTTTGGATTAACTTGGCAACTTGGAATTATATTTTTGACACACTGCATTATTGATCCGTTGAAGGCAAGGTATCAAAAAATATCATATGTAACTGACCAGGTTTTACATTATCTGGTGTCACTCATTTACTTTTTATAGGAGAATAAATGGGTAAAGCAAAAAGAAAACAACGACCTCAACCTCCTTGGTGGTGGACATTAGACAATGATAACTGTTGGTTTTGTAAAAACAGAAACAATTGTGGAAGTTGCAAATTATTAAAAGAGCAACGTGCAATTGAAAGAAAGAAAAGGGGTGAGATACATGAGAATTCTAACAAGAGAACAGTTGTTAGGCGAGCCTAGTGGAACAGTGTACGCAGAATATGTACTTGATTTCATAAAAGAAGATTTGCATATTAAAGTTGGGAATAATTGTAATTTAAACATAATTCCAACACATGAATATGGCACAGAAAAAGATGTAAACAGACAAACTAATTGGTCTACTGATGATTTGAATATTATTGTAGACTATGACAAGAATCAATTGTTTGCAGTATTCAATAAATCAGAAATAATGAAAATGATAAATTGTTTATCATGGGCTTTATCTGGATGTGATGGCTATTTTGATATGGATGAAGTGTATTGCGAAAGCGAAGTAGTTTATAGAGATCCAGAATGGATGCCATATGATTGAGAGGTGAAAATTATGGCAAGTAACAAAATTAAACTTACAACAAACGAATCCAATGATTATACAGTTCTTCATTATGAGGATTTTTTCAGAGAAGGACATAGAATTGACAATGATGATTGGATGGATCTTTTAAAATATCTTGGGTATGAAGTAGAGTATAAAGAAGCTTCAGATGAAGAGATGGAACGAATGATAAGAGGCGAGATTATTGACGAAGATAGTTCTTGTTTGGGTGAATGTTTAGAAGATTTCTGCGTTGAAGAATGGATGTGAATTATGAAAATAACAAAAACAGCAAAAGAATGTTTGGTAGAAGATCAGATAAGAAAAGCTGCATTAGTAGGATGCGATAAATGTCCGTGTTGCGGAGAAGATAAAAGTGCAATATCTTATTACAAAAATGGTATAACAAATAAAGGGATAATTCCTGGTGCTTGTAAAAATTGGTATGGGAAGAAACATGAAACAGACAGAGGAATATTATATTATTTATTTAAGCCAGAAAAGTATAAGTATTATCATATAGATTGCTTTTCTTGTTTGACATGTGGAGCAGAATGGGAAAGCGATCCATATACTTATGATAAATAAGGAGAAAATAAAAGATGGATAATAAAACAATTGTAGAAGTATTATCTCGTTTGATTGGATATACAGAACCGACAGGAGATTCAGCAATTGACAAAATAAGGGCTGAGAATAATTCGGCACTGATTTATGTGACATATCAATGTATTGAAACATTGATTGAAAATGCTGAGAATAGAAATAGTGGTTTTGCTTCAGCAGAAAGAATTGGAAAACATTCATATGATGCATTAAATAATATTGTAGACATGATCACAGATTCAGGAATGAGGTGAAAATATTGGCGGTAAGTAATGATTCCTATTATAAACCAGATGAAGCCTTGCATGAATTACAGATGCAGGAAACTATTATGAAAGCATTGGTTGATGTACAAGTAGTGTTGCGAATTCTAGTGGATAAAGAAATTGTAACTCGTGAAGAGGTACAAAAATATAGAAATGAAGTAAGTAGCAGTCCAAAGTACAAGCCCGTACTAGATGATATTCAGAGACAGAAAAGAGGATTCCAGGCTGCAAAAGATAATCCACAAGAATATCTGAAAGCTATCTTCAACGCAAAGATGAATGGAGATATCAAATAGTGAAAGTAATATATAAAAAATGGTTTGGTAATACGTCAAGAGTATTTTCAATTATCAACTATAAAGATAGTTGGAAGAAAAATGGAAATAAACCAAGAATAGAATTTTTCGAGAATGGTGGTAGACGAAAAAATGGAGATAAATGTTTTGACATTCATCTAATTATCGGATACACCATATTCAATTATTGTAATTACAATCTTTGATATGAGGTAGTTAAAATGAAGTTTTATGTACAATATTTTCCAATTACAAAATCATTTGGACGCATAGCAAATGCAAATAATGTTTTGTTGGATTCGTTTTGTGAAGGTGTAAGAGCTTCAGACGCATTTTGCAGTTCAATTGTTATATCTGTATTTGCTAATTCGATTCGTGATGTAAAAGATACTGTAAATGATTATTTCAAAACAATTTCTTAGAGCGTTTCTGCTCAAAAATTCCAATTGGACAAGAGAATAAAATAT
>ERZ1034878.1081-NODE-1081-length-10663-cov-4.183446_pt1 | contig 10663 bp, 9 predicted proteins | sample MGYA00520593_ERZ1034878 | MGnify/ENA primary metagenome ERZ1034878 (study PRJEB33766, sample SAMN09781724) | gut metagenome | biome: gut microbiome | host: Homo sapiens | place: Madagascar | study: EMG produced TPA metagenomics assembly of the PRJNA485056 data...
TGGAATAACAGGACGGCAGAGCCGGAGCCACCGAGTGGGAGTAGGCTGACAGGGTTCTGACCTGCACTTTTGAGTGCCGCACTGTGCTGCTGAGTTTCGTTTCATACGAGAGTCACGGCAAAGCCACCAGCGACATTGGTGAGTAAATACGATTTTCTAGCCTCCATTCCCGTCTTGGGTGGAGGCTTTTTCTTTGATTTTTTACTCCCTTTCACCTGCGCTTTCGCTATTTACTCCCCGTGTCTGAAGACAGTAAGGCACGGGGCGGTATTCGGGGGAATGGGACTAAGGGTTTATCCCGAGTGAGTAGACGCGCGGTTTTTTGTCCCCGAAGGCGAGACGGTGCCGTATCGGGGTCCGTGAAACTCAAATCGAGCTCAATGGGCTTTTCGGTGGTCTCTGCACGGCGTCTCCCCAGGCAGTTAATGGGGAGTAAAAACTCACCGGGAGCAAAAGTGCACAGCGCTCACCGCCTAGTCTGCCGTCCTGATTTGATGCATTGATTGCGATTGCTGCGGGTCGCTACAGCGAGGCTTTCCAGCCCTTGCATTCCCAGGCATCGATCTCTCCGCTCTCGAGCTGCGCCTGCGTCATACCCTGCCCACCTGGAGTGCCGCTCCCCCGCTTCGCAAGCCTACTCGCGCGCCAAATTCCCCGCTTACCGCGTCCCCAACCCAGTAGCTGCTTGCCCGTGACGCTGCGTCACCTCCTATCATCCTCCCCATCTGGAGGAAAGGATGACGATGATCGTATCGTGGATGACAACCAACCGGTGCAACCTTAGGTGCAAGCACTGCCATCAAGACGCGGCCAAATGCGACAGCCGGGAGCTGACGACGGCCGAGGACAAGAAGATGATCGAGGAGATCACGCTCGCTGGTTTCAAGATCATGATTTTCAGCGGTGGAGAAGTGCTCATGCGCGACGACTTCTACGAACTGGTGACCTACGTCGTTCTTGGACGTTTCGGCATGCTACGAGGCCATGAACCTGATGCGCCTGCTCAGGGACGAGCACAGAAAGACCATCGTCACCGTGCTGCATGACATCGACATGGCACTGCGGTATTCGGACGAAATCTGCGTGATGCGCGAAGGAAGGCTGCTGGCCCAGGGAACCCCCTGCGACCACGACGTGCTTGATGGGATCGAGGCAGCCTTCGACGTGCGCATCGAACACCTGCACGGCAGGCTTGGCAGCGCCTATGCGCTGTTCAGCCAAGCCTGAGGCGCCTCGAACCCCCGCACCCACACAAGCTAGTCGAACAGGCTCGGCATGTCGTCTTCCTTCATGGGCGCACCCGAGGAAGGCAGGCTCTGGGCCGTGAACTTGCCTGCCGACACGCTGGCCCCCAGGAAGTCTTCGGTGATGCCCACATTGGTGATGATGCGGTTGGCCTTGGACGTGAAGGCCTGAACACCCTGCGTGCTGGTGGTCGTCTTGGTCTTGAGCAGCGAGGTGTTGAAGTTCATCAGACGGTAGTCGCTCGACACCAGCGCAAGGTCGCGCTCTTCCTTGAGCACCTGCGCATACAGCAGCTTGCTACCCCCATAGATGGCGTTCTTCAAGCGCTTGCGGTTGGTCTTGGTAACGTAGCCGGCAAGCGCGATGCGGGCAACGCGGCCGTTTTCGAAGACGAACAGGACATCTGCCTTGTAGTCCTCGGGGTCGATCACCCAGGTAACCACCTCATCGGGATCCATCTCCAGGTCAGTGGGCAGGTACGAACCCAGCTGGGCCGACTTGGTGTCCTCGAACGACGCCACCTTGCACTTGTACACCTGGCTCTTGTCGGTAAACACCAGCAGCTCATGCGTGTTGGACGAAGGGAACTCGATGAAGGGCTCGTCGCCGTCCTTGTACTTAAGCGAGTTGGCCTTCTTGAGCACGCGGTCGGTCATCTTCTTAAGGTAACCACTTCGCGAAAGCATGATGGTGACCGGGTATTCCTCCACCTCGGGCTCCAGGCTGACCTCGACGACGTCGGAAGGTTCGATCCTGCCCGTGCGGCGGGGCATCACGTGCTTCTTGTTGATAGCCGCCAGCTCGTCGCTGATGACTCCCTTAATGCGGTCCTCGCTCGAAAGGATCCCCTCAAGCTCGGCAATCTCGCCTTCAAGCTTCTTGATGTCCTTGGTGCGGTTGAGGATATATTCCTCGTTGATGTTGCGCAGCTTGAGCTCGGCGACAAATTCCGCCTGAGTCTCATCAATGCCGAATCCTTCCATAAGGTTGGGCACGACCTCGGCTTCCAGCTTGGTCCCGCGGATGATGGCAATGGCCTTGTCGATGTCGAGCAGGATTGCCTCAAGGCCATGAAGAAGATGCAGGCGCTCGGACTTCTTGCCCAGGTCGAAACTCACGCGGCGACGCGTGGACTCGATGCGCCACGAAACCCACTCATGCAGGATCTGGCGGACGCCCATAACGCGGGGATAGCCATCCACCAGCACGTTGAAGTTGCACGAAAACGAGTCCTGCAACGTGGTCATGCGGAACAGCTTGGCCATGAGCTTTTCGGGGTCGACGCCACGCTTGAGGTCGATGGCAATGCGCAGGCCCGAAAGGTCGGTTTCGTCACGGATGTCGGAAATCTCGCGGATCTTACCTTCCTTCGAAAGCTTGATGATGCGCTCGATGATGACGTCGGTCTTGGTTGTGTAGGGAATCTCGTAGACCTCGATGATGCGCTCTTCGGGAATCCAACGCCAGCGCGAACGGATCTGGAAGCTGCCCAGGCCCCGCTCGACGATGCGCTCCATTTCCTCACGGCGGTAGATGATTTCGCCGCCAGTGGAAAAGTCGGGCATGGGCATGTATTCAAGCAGGTCACAGCTGGGGTCTTCGAGGTAGTGCATGGTGGCAGTGCAGACCTCGTTGAGGTTGAAGCCGCAGATGTCGGAGGCCATGGCAACGCCGATGCCCTTGTTGGCGGAGACCAGGATATTGGGGAAGGTGGTGGGCAGCAGACGGGGCTCCTTCATGGCACCGTCGTAGCTGTCGACGAAGTCCACGGGGTCCTTGTCGATGTCCTTGAAGATCTCGGCGCAGATGGGAGCCAGCTTGGCTTCGGTATAACGGGACGCAGCGTAGCTCAGGTCTCCCGAATAGTACTTGCCGAAGTTGCCCTTGGATTCCACGAACGGCGCCAGCAGGGCTTCGTTGCCCGTGGCAAGACGCACCATGGTCTCGTAGATGGCGGCGTCGCCGTGCGGGTTGAGCTTCATGGTCTGGCCCACGATGTTGGCGCTCTTCTGGCGGTCGCCCTTGAGCAGGCCCATCTTGTACATGGTGAAAAGCAGCTTGCGGTGCGAGGGCTTGAAGCCATCGATTTCGGGGAAGGCACGCGAGACGTTGGTGCTCATGGCATAAGGCATGTAGTTGGACTCGAGCGTCTCCGTGATGGGCTGTTGCGTGACCTCAGAATGCAGGCCGATGACGTTGGCGTCGTTGACCTGCTTCTTCTTTGACTTGGTGTCGGTTTTCCTCTTTGCCATGGATTCCTCTTGATGCTTCTTTCCGGGGCTTCTCGATATGCCGCATGCAAGACGGCGACGCGTAGCCACCGCTTGCTGCCGCAGGGTCACTTACTGGTGAAGGGCTGTCTGCTTGAGGGTCTGCTTCCTCTTGCGGATGCGCTTCCTGTAGCAGGGCCGCCTTCTACTGCAGATCCAGCTGGTCTAGGTACTCTTTGCCATGCTCGGCGATGTGGCGCTTGCGTCCCGCCTCGTCGTTGCCCAGCAGCAGATTGAACATGGCCTCCATCTTGGTGACCGCTTCGGGCTCCACCTTGATCAGCCGGCGCGTCTCGGGGTTCATGGTGGTGAGCCACATCATATCCGGATCGTTTTCACCAAGACCCTTGGAGCGGTTGATGGAGCACTTCTGGTCGCCGATTTCCTTAAGGATGCCGTTCTTTTCGAGCTCGGTGTAGGCGAAGTAGGTCTTTTCCTTGCAGTTGATTTCGTACAGCGGCGACTCGGCGATGTACACGTAGCCCTCTTCGATGAGCGTGGGCACCAGACGATAGAGCATCGTCAGGATCAGGGTACGGATGTGGTAACCGTCGACGTCGGCGTCGGTACAGATGATGACCTTGCTCCAATTCAGGTTGTCCAGGTCAAACGCGCCCAGGTTCTTGATGCGCTTGTCCTTGATCTCGACGCCACAGCCCAGCACGCGCATGAGGTCCATGATGATGTCGGACTTGAAGATGCGCGGATAGTCTTCCTTGAGGCAGTTGAGGATCTTGCCGCGAACGGGCATGACGCCCTGGAACTCGGCGTCGCGCGAGGTGCGGATGGCGCCCGCCGCCGAGTCGCCCTCTACGATGTAGACTTCGCGACGGGTCTTGTCCTTGGAGCGGCAGTCGATGAACTTCTGCACGCGGTTGGCCATATCGGTTTTCTGCTGCAGGTTGGTCTTGATGCTCTGGCGCGTCTTTTCAGCATTTTCGCGCGAGCGCTTGTTGATGAGCACCTGCTCCACGATCTTGCCAGCGGCGTCCTTGTTCTCGATCAGGTAGGTCGAGATGCGCTCCTTGAAGAATGCCGTCATGGCCTGCTGGATGAAGCGGTTGTTGATGGCCTTCTTGGTCTGGTTCTCGTAGGAAGTACGGGTAGAGAAGCAGTTGGTCACCAGCACCAGGCAGTCCTGGACGTCCTGCCACTTGATAGAGCTTTCGTTCTTGTTGTACTTGCCCTGCTGCTTGATGTAGGCATCGATTGCGCTGGTCAGGGCGCTGCGTGCCGCCTTTTCGGGCGATCCACCGTTTTCAAGCCACGACGAATTGTGGTAGTACTCCTGCATCTGGAAGGTGCGGGAGAAACACAGGCACGCCGTGATCTTGACGTTGTAGTCAGGCAGGTCGTCGCGGTCGCGGCCACGACGGTCGGCCTCGACGAAGAAGGGCTCGGTAAGGTAGTCGGCACCCACCTTTTCAAGGACGTAGTCCTCGATGCCCTTGGGGTAGCAGAAGTCTTCCTCGGTGAATTCGCCCTCTTCGCCTTCGATGCGCAGACGGAAGGTCACGTTGGCGTTGACCACTGCCTGGCGGCGCATGGTGTCACGGTACCACTCTTCGGGAACGTCGATGGAGGTGAATACTTCCAGGTCAGGGCGCCACTTGATGGTGGTGCCGGTACGAACCTCTTCGGTAGGCTCCACCTGGAGTGCCTTCTTCTTGGCACCCACCACCTTGCCCTTCTTGAAGTGAAGGGAATACTTGTTGCCATCACGCCATACCGTGACGTCCATGTATTCGGAGGCGTACTGGGTTGCGCACGAACCCAGGCCATTGGTGCCGAGCGAGTAGTCGTAGTCGCCACCCTGGTTGTTGCTGTACTTGCCGCCTGCGTAGAGCTCGCAGAAGACGAGTTCCCAGTTGAAGCGCTTTTCGGACGGGTTCCAGTCAAGCGGGCAGCCACGACCGTTGTCTTCCACCTGAATGGAGCCGTCGCGGAAGGCGGTCAGGGTAATCAGGTTGCCATAGCCCTGACGTGCCTCGTCGACCGCGTTGGAAAGAATCTCGAAGGCAGCATGCGCGCAGCCATCAAGACCGTCCGATCCGAAAATGACGGCAGGACGCAGACGGACACGTTGCTCGTCCTTAAGTTGACGGATGCTGTCATTGCCATAGTTTGTGGTGTTCTTTGCCATGCTCGCTCTCTCGGTGCTTGCTTGCCATTCTTGAGAAGATCTAGAAACCTGCCTTGCGCCCGCCCGAAGCTGCGATGTCAAGAGGTTCTTCCCTTTAGGCGGCGGACTCCAGGCCCCATGGGCGCATGTCAGGTATCGAAAAAAGTCAGTTTACTAACATCGCACAAACCATGCGAACAAGATCCCAGACGACCCGAAATTCATCGAAGAAACGCCGAACGCAAAAAGCAGCAGACCCCACATTCCCCGGTGCAGGATGCAAATCCGCATCTTCAGAGCCTGTAATTTCACCGAACACCGACGCCATGTATTCGATGGGGCCGCCTCCGAAATTCCGACCTGCTTCGCGATATCGCTCAAAGACGCGCCCAGGTATCCCTTTTCAGAGAACAACCGAAGCGCCCCTTGGGTGGCAATCTGGGTACGGGCCTTACCCCGTGTAGGCGTCATCCTTGCCGTTGGTGAAGTCTTGCCTGGCCAGCCATTCCGCTTCCTCGTCTGTCTCAGGGACGTCAATGCGCTCGATCTTGAAGACGACAGGCCTCGTGCCGTCGTTGCAGCAGGCGATCATCATGCGGTCGTCGTTGGTCCAGCTCTTCATAATGGAGCCGCCCTGCAGCGCCGCATAGACGTAGCGGCTCACCGCGTCCCACGCCTCGCCGCACGGGAAGTCCCCGCCGCCGACGAGGGTACCCTTACCCAGGTGGTAGAAGCTGTCGTTTTCCGGTGTGCGCTCAAACTCGAATACTTGCCCCGCCGCGAAGCAAGGGCACGGGCCGCTCTGTGGGTTAGCCAGGTACTTCTCCTGCAGGTCCGGGAACACCTTTGTCTCCAAAACGGTGATTTTGCACTTGTGCTGCATTTCTCCTCCTAGTATGTAAAGCGAGCCTTCCAGAGCTCGTACCTATCCTGCGCCGAAGCAAAAGCGCGCGGACCTTGAAGGACCCGCGCGCTCGATACATAATTTGCGACGTGAGATGTATTACAGCTCGATACGGCCAAACTTCGCAAGCAGTTCGGAGGCGGCAGCGCAAGAGGAGCAATTGCAATACTTGGCGCCCGCCTCCTTGCGCGCAAGCTGCGCTTCGAGCATTTTGGCGGCAGCCTCTTCGCCCATCATCTCCTTCGCCGGGCCCTGGGCGAACGCGATAACGCCGTCAATCGTGGTGGGGCGACCCTCAAGAAAGTCAAGCAACTTGGTGGTCGCAGCCTCAACAACGGCGTCGCTGCTATCGGCGGAAACAGCGTCTTTCCAGGCAGCAGCCGCGTCCTTCGTCTCCTGCTTGCTCGTGTCGGCAGTGGCGAGAATGCCCGCGCGCTCGGCAACGTAATCGAGCAGTTCCCTCTCCATGATGGACCTCCCTTGTTGCGCGTATAATCCTACGGTCATTATAGGATGCCGGCATCGCAATCCAAGTAGTCACCTCGAGGAAACCAGGGTCAGGCATGCCATCGGAAGCCTTCGGAAGCCGCCAAAAGCCCCTCTCCCGAACACCTCGCCTCGCCTGCGCGCTCTCGCACAACGCCGACCTGCTCATCCTCGACGAAGCGACCGCTGGGCTCGACCCACTCGCTCGCGACGAGCTGCTCGATGAGCTACGCGATTACGCATCGACGGGCAATCGCGGCGTGCTGCTTTCGAGCCACATCACGAGCGACCTGGAACGCATTGCCGATCGCGTGGTGGGCATCAACGCCGGCAGCATCATCTTCGACATACCACGCGAGCAGATAACCGATATTGCCGGCATCGCGCATTCCACAGCTAACCAAGCACAACGGATTCTCGCATGCGTGGATGGCGCTCGAGTCGCAAAGCGCGAGTTCAGCTGCTATGTTCTCGTTCCCAACCGCTTCGAGTTCGCCGAGCCCTTCCTGGTGAAATTCGGCAACACGAAGGGGGTGCGCTACCTCATGTGCGCATTCATCCTAGCGGGCTGCATCGACGTCGTCATTCCGACAAACTTCCTCGCCCCGACGTTATTCAGTCGGTCCTCGCATGGATCCACATGTATAGCTGGCAGCCGTTCATCGCCCTCATCATCGTTGCCCTCAACGTCTACGCCGCAAGCTGCTTTATCAGCATCCGAATCTTTCAGGCGAAAGACCTTTAAGGAGGCTTGGCTGCCCCGACTTCATTGACAACCTCTACGCTGCTCTTGGGCAGCATTCGTCCTCCGGTCAATCGGCGACGATGGCACGCTGGAGGCGCCCGAGGGAGCCCTTGCGATGACAGTGCCCCGTGAGCTTGTGCCCTGGTGCCCCGAGTGCGGAAAACCCCTGGTCATGAACCTGCGCGTCGATGGCACTTTCGTCGAAGATCGGGGCTGGCACGATGCCAGCAAGCGCTACCAACGCTTCATCGACGAGTATCGTGGCGGCAAGGTACTCTACCTGGAGCTTGGCGTGGGTCAAAACACACCGGTTATCATCAAATACCCCTTCTGGCGCGCGACGCACTCCAACGTGCATGCCACCTACGCCTGCATCAACCTGGGCGAATCCTACACGCCCGCCGATATCCGCAAGCGTTCCATCCTTCTAGACGAAGACATCAACCGAGCGCTTGCCGAACTGTTGGACGCGATAGAAATGGAGTCGTAACGTGAACGCAGAACGCGCTGGCTTCTTGCTACACGAACTGCCTCGGCCTTGCAGCCAGCGAAGGCCTTGCCTCCATCGCCTTCTGCTGCATCAGCACGGGAGTATTTGGCTTTCCCCAAAGGGAGGCCGCCCAGATAGCCGTACGCACGGTCACGGAATGGCTCGGATCGCACGACAGCGAAATGCGCGTCGTTTTCAACGTATTCTCGGAATCCGATGAGAGGATATATCGGGAGCTGCTAGGACTGCAGTCGTAACGGCTCTTCGACGACCGTTTCTCGATGAAGGCTGCCGCCCCTAAAGGAACTTGTCGAGCTCGCGATCGATCGTGGTCTTGCGCTTCACTCGGGGCTTGACGATGAGCTGCCCTCGATGAATGACGTGCTTTACCGTGCGCAACGCTCGTAGGTCGTCTAGCGGGTTGGTGGCTGTGACAATCATGTCAGCCTCCTTCCCTGCCTCTATTGAACCCGTAATATCGCCGATGCCAGCAAGTTGGGCATTGCGAAGTGTTGCGGTATGAAGAGCAAACGAGCGCGACACACCAACATACTTCTCGAAGTAACACAGCTCGCGCCAGAAATCATACTGGGTGATCCAGGGACACCCAACGTCGTTGCCAAGTGCCACAGGAACCCCCTGCTCCAGGGCCGCCTTGGCATTCGCGATAATGCCCTCGAAAACCATGTTGCCGTTAAACTGCTCGACCTCGCTTGCGCAAGAGACTGAGCGATCGAACAGAGCATACGGGAGTGCAGGAGAAAGAGTAGTGCACAGGAAGGACTTCCTCTCCTTGAACAGGCGCATCACCTCGTCCGTCGGAGCGGCGCCGTGCTCGATCGAATCTACACCACACTCGAGCGCCATGCGCACGCCTTCAGTTGACTCGACGTGCGCAGCAACGACGAAGCCCAGCTCGTGCGCCTTGTCACAGACTGCACGCACCATATCCGGTTTCATCTTGAGCTCGCCAGGCGTGCCCTTTTCCTTGGCGTCAAGGACGCCGCCGGTAATCATGAGCTTGATAAGGTCGACGCCCTGCGCCTTGGCAGCCTCGACCTGCGCAAGCGCTTCTGGGATGCTATTTGCCGCGATAGCGACCGACCCGGCCATATGGCCTCCCGGCACCGATATGCCCATGTTGGCCGCAAGAATGCGTGGAGCCTCCAACCTTCCTGCCGCGGCGTCACCACGCACGCGCGTATCGAAGTCGCCCAGACCACCGACTGTGCGTATGGTGGTGACGCCGCTGTGCAGCTCCAGGCGTGCGTACTCGGATACAAGACGATATGCAACGGCTCGCGTGAGGCCATTTGCCATGATCTTCTTTACCAGCGCCTCGTTATCGCGCTGCTTCTTCTGGGGTTTGCCGTTGCCTGCCAGATGCACATGCATATTTATGAGGCCCGGAAGCAAATAGGCACCCTTGAGGTCAAAGGTCTCGCAACCAGACAAATCGGCGTCGGCTAGGGGTGCAACATCAGCGATATGCCGTCCCTCGACCACAACCACATGGTTTTCAAGTACATCCATACCCTCGGTTCCGTCGAGAACGCTTGCATTGATATACGCTGTCCTCTTGCCCTGGACGGAGGCGCCAGTGCCGATCTTCGCCATATGCGATCCCTCCACTTCTTCAGCCTTGCCTCGGCCTTAGTTGGCTTTGTGCCAACATACCACAAAGGTCTGCAAATGAAGGCATCCCTCAGTTGCCCGGGATCATCGCAGCCTGCTCGCCCGATGGTCTTGCGGTTGACGTATGCGCACCAATGACAACCGAATGCGTTGCGCATTACGGCAGGTTGGGAAGTTGGTGGATATCAACCGGACAATTGGGGCGAACGATCAGCATGCTTGCGTTGGGGCCCCACTGGAACAGCCCTTCTGCTGAAGCAAATTCCCGAAAAGAGAAACGGCCCAGTCGAATGACTGGGCCGTTAATGCTGGAGCTTTGCTTCCTGCGCGAAAAAGACGTCTTCGACGCTAACTAGCGATTGCGACGTCGTGCCCCGACAACGGCAGCAGCTACGGTTGCTGCTGCAGCTGCGGCGGCGCATGAGTTAAATTGATTCTGCGTTAGAGCACCCACGCCTCACTTTCGCGCTGCAGCTCCAACATGCGGCGGTATCTACCATCGGGCTTCTCACGCAGCTCTGCCGGGCTTCCCTGCTCCACCACACAACCGCCTTCGAGCACCACAATCTTGTCGGCATTGTCAACCGTGCGCATGCGATGTGCGATAACGAGGACCGTCTTGCCTTGAAGCAGTTCAGAGAGAGCAGCTTGCACGTATGTCTCGTTTTCCACGTCAAGTGAGGCCGTTGCTTCATCGAGCAGCACGATCGGAGCGTCTTTCAGCAGGGCACGCGCAATCGAGATACGCTGGCGTTCACCACCGGAA
>ERZ1034878.1086-NODE-1086-length-10625-cov-9.877294_pt1 | contig 10625 bp, 8 predicted proteins | sample MGYA00520593_ERZ1034878 | MGnify/ENA primary metagenome ERZ1034878 (study PRJEB33766, sample SAMN09781724) | gut metagenome | biome: gut microbiome | host: Homo sapiens | place: Madagascar | study: EMG produced TPA metagenomics assembly of the PRJNA485056 data...
TTTCTATGGTTGTTAAAAAGCGTCGGGTTCAAATTGAACCCGACGCTTTTATACTAATTAAGTTTTAAGTTAATTAAGAGCATTTGCTAAATCACCAATGATGCCTTCGTCTTTCTTACCGCAGTTACATTCGCATTTAACTTTTCCTGTCACATCAACTGTTACCTTAACATCGTGATCTTTGATTGCCTTCAAGATAGCATCAAGTTTTGTATCAATCAAATTGCTCAAGTTGTTAAGAACCTTCAACAATTCACCATCATCATATTTGCCGTTTTGTTTACCAACCTTATCCAAGATTTCTTTTAGAAGTGCTTTTGTTTCAGTATATCTTTCATCACCCTTGTGAGCTTCTGCATTAATCTTATCTAAGATTGCTTGTTGAGTAAGTTGAATTACATCAAGTTTACCATCGATACTTGACAATGTGTTGCCGTTTTTCTTAGATTGAGCAAGTAAATCTTTCAACATCGCTTCAATACTTGATAGATCAATCTTACCGCCATCAACCTTGATATTACCCATTGCGTCAATAATAGCCTTGCAGTTTGTATCGATTTTGTTCATGTTTTGATCTTGTTTTTCAAGAACTTTTTCAAGTAAGTCTTGAAGTTTATCAGTTCCTGCATTGCCCTTATTGATTGCATTCAAGATAGCAGTGAAGTCTTTGTTCATATCTGTACCTAATTTACCTAAGTAATTAATTATTTGGTTACCAAGTTTTTGGTTGTTTTCATTATTTTCTTTTACTAGGGTATTTAATTGAGCAACCAATTTTTCAATATCACCAAGTTTAGCAGTTCCATTGTTAATTGCACCTAATACAGCTGTGAAGTTTCTGTTCATTTCAAAACCAACAGCTCCTAAGTAATTAAGAATTTCATTACCTAGTTTCTTACCGTCCTCACCATTTTGTTTAACTTGTTTATTTAATGCAACCATTAATTCTGTCATATAATCAAGTTTGCCGTTACCGGTTTGAACTTCTTCAATTAATTTTCCGAAGTTTCTGTTCATTTCGAAACCAACTGCTGCGATGTAGTTAAGAATTTGTTTACCCATATCATCAGCCTTAGTTCCGTTAGTTTCAACCAGATTGTAAATATTGTTCAAAATTTCATTAGTAGAATCTGTCTTATCATTATTCTTTTCAAGCAATTCTTGAATCTTTTGTAAGTAAACAGTAACGTTAGCATCGTTGTGGTAGTGATCTTTAATACTTACAATTACTTGATCTAATGATTTTTGAATGTTTTCTAACAAATTGATAATTTTCTTAGAAGCTTCTTCTGCTGATAGTTTGCCGGATTTAACTTCTGCAAGAATTTCATTTAATGTTGCGTTGTTATTTTTTGTAACTTGTGTATTTTCTTTAATAGCCGCAATAATTTGACCTGCTGTCATTTTCTGAATTTTTGCTTGAGTATAACCAAGCTTCATCATAACACCGATTAATTGGTCTTTATTCATATTTAATGTCTTAACAACAGCATCAAAGTTTGCATTGCTATCCATATTTGCTTTTTCAATAGAAGATTTAATTTCATCTAATTTTGCATTAGCAGTATTACTGCTTTCAATAAATATATCAGCCTTATCAATAAGAGTTGATGTATTCGCATTGCCTTGTTTTGCTAATTCAATTAATTCTGCTCTATCGTTTTCAGCCTTAGTAAGTGATGAAAGAACTTGACCAAGAAGACCTTTAATATCGCCTAACAAGTTTTGAATTGTTTCCATTGCTTGTTGAGCAGAAATGATACCTGCGTCAACTTTTGCAATTAAGTCTTGAATAAGTTTATTAGCTTCATCTTGAGATTTGCCGTTGTTTACTAATTGTTGAATAATAATTTCTTGGTTAGATTCGTTTTGAATCATATATGCATACATCTTTTGATAGAATTGTTCTTGGTTAATATTACCGTTTTTAACTTCTTGCATCAATTGAAGTAAATAAGCATTCATTGTTTGCAACTGTGAATTAGTGATTTCTTGTTGTTCTTTCATTTGTTGCATAAGAGCTTGCATTTGTGCAATCATTTCAGTGATTGCAGTCATATCAATATCAACAGATTGTGAAACATTTACATCAGGTTGACAAGATTGCAATGCTGAAGCAGCTCCTAATGTCATTAGACCCATTAAAGCACTCATAGCTATATTTTTAAATCTGGAAGCTTTACCTTGGAAAGCAACATTTGTTTTTAATGGTGATGCTTCATCTTGAGTATCGTTTTTTACTGTTTGTTGTCCTTCTTCTGCAACTTCTTCTCTCATAACACTAAGATTAGTTGCTAATTGAGGATTGCTAACTACATTGTTCATGCCCTGAAACATTAGAGCGTTCATGCCTGCTTGTGGATTTGTTTCTTGTGTTGTTGGTTGTTCAATGATTTGTGGTTGAGCCGGTTTTCCTGCTTCTTCACCAAATCTAACTTTTTTGTTTAATAACAAAAGTTCGTTTGCGTTAATGTTCATACGTTTTATGCTCCTTTTCGTAACTTTTTCTGCATTACTCTTGTATCGACTCAAAAAACTATAAAAATTTTTTTTGCTATTTGAACAGAAAAATCTTAACACTTTTTTACAAAAGTTAATAAAAAACATCTGAAAATTATTGTCAAACTATCTATTTGTAGATATAATATATGGGAATATATTGTTAGGTGCGAATAATGAAAGATATTATTGTACAAAAATTTGGCGGCACATCAGTTGCTGATACGGATAAAATCAAAAATGTAGCGAAAGCTATCATTAAAGAAAAAGAGTTAGGGCATGATATTGTAGTCGTTGTTTCTGCAATGGGACATACTACCGATTATCTTGTAAAAATGGCGAAAGAAATTTCTGATAATCCGTCATCAAGAGAAATGGACATGCTTCTTTCTACCGGCGAAGGAGTTTCAATTGCTCTTCTAGCTATGGCTTTGCAAGCGCAAGGCTGTCCCGCAGTCAGCATGAATGCTATTCAAGTCGGAATTATGACTGAAAAAGTACATTCTAAAGCGAGAATTATTAATATTAAAACGGATAAAATCAAAACACATTTAGCTAAAGGCGAAGTCGTAGTAGTTGCCGGTTTCCAAGGTGTAACTGATGATTTAGAAATCACAACTTTGGGTCGTGGCGGTTCTGATACTTCAGCTGTTGCTTTAGCAGGAGCTTTAAACGCAAAAAGATGTGATATATATACAGACGTTGAAGGCGTTTATACAACAGATCCAAGAGTTGTACCGACAGCTTCAAGATTGGATGAGATATCTTATGAAGAAATGTTAGAACTGGCAAGAGTCGGCGCAAACGTACTTCACCCGAGGGCTGTAGAAACAGCAAAACAATACAGTGTACCTTTAAGAGTTAGAAGCACATTTAAATTGAATAATTTAGGAACTTTAATTGTAGGAGTTGACGAGATGGAATTACATAAACCTGTAACAGGCGTGGCATCAGATTTATCACAACTCAGAGTTGTTGTTTGTGATGTTAAGGATAACCCCGGAACTGCGGCTGTTTTATTTAACGGCTTAGCAAAAGAAAATATTTCAGTTGATATGATTATCCAATCTTACGCCAGAAAAGCTCTTAACACGAATGACATTGCATTCACTATTGATAAAGGAGATTTGGAAAAAACTTTGGAAATTTTAGAAAAAGTTAAATCACAACTGGATTTCAGCAATGTTTTTGTGGATGATAAAATTGCTAAGATTTCGATTGTCGGTGCCGGCATGATTGACCGTCCGGGTATAGCAGCTACGATGTTTAAAACTTTGGCGGATTTGGGTATTAATATTAAAATGATATCAACAAGTGAAATCAAAATCAGTTGTATTGTCGCAGAAGATGAAGCTAAAAAGGCAGTAGTCGGACTTCATAAAGTATTCCATCTTGACTGTGATGAAATCGCAGAAGTGAAAGGTGACTTACCTGATTTGGAATGATTGGATGTCGTTAAGATTTTAGTTATTGTCTATAACAAACAACGTTCAAAATTGAAAATATTTTATACGAACTTAACGTCTTAACGACTCAATGACTTAAAGACTCAAAAAAAATGAACAATTCCACTCCCACCATCGTTATATAAATAGAGAGGTTATCATGAAAAAAATATTATTAACAACACTGGCACTTTTAATAGTAAGTTTGTCGGTATTGGCAGACGATAGGCAAGGTGCTTTAAACTTTTTTAACGGTTATATAAAAGCTGCTAATACTTATAGTCCTACAGTCACTGAGATGTATTCCCCAAACGCTAAAATCATCAGACAAGTTGTAAAACCTGATGGTACAACTCAGAATGTGAGTACAGATACAGCAACCTATATTAGACAAATGAAGTTAGGACAGGCTGGTGCAAAACTTAAACATTATACAAACAGTTATTCTAATATAACTGTAGCCCCATTGGGTAACGATAAGTACAAGGTTTCATCCCTAAGACAACCTTCAGGAGAAAATTATAAACTAAAAACTTATATGATAGTTCAAAAACAACCAAACGGTAAGTTTATTATTACTGAAGAAATGATGCAAACAAAAGTTCAAACGTTTCTCAAATATGCAAAAAATTAATTTGAGCGGTATGCCATTGCGCGAAACTTAAAGTTAGATTTTTACCGTACAACAGTGCCCACAAAGGGTAAGGAGATAAGGCCATATTTAATCATGTTTCTATGTTATTATAGAAACATGATTAAAACACGTTTAAAAATCCTTACAGGAGATATTCTGGGAAGTCTGAACTCTGCAATAGTAGCACTTCCGCAAGCGCTAGCATTTGGGGTTGCAACAGGTTTTGGAGCAAGTGCCGGAGTTTGGGGTGCGATTATTTTATGTATGATAGCCGGGCTTATTGGGGGGAAAATCCCATTGGTTTCTGGAATTACAGGACCTATTACAATTGTTATTGCATCAATTATGCACGCGCTTAATGCAGACATTTCATCTGTAATTTTGGTAATTTTTATGGCAGGAATTTTGCAAATAATTTTAGCCTTAACTTCACTTCCCACAATCGTAAAATATGTTCCATATCCTGTAATTTCAGGGTTTATGAACGGTATTGGCGTAATTATTATCTTGATGCAATTAAATCCGCTAATCGGCTGTCCCGTAATGTCGAATACGATTAACAGTATCGGCGCGTTTTTTCATAACTTGCACAACATAAATACAGATGCACTGCTAATCGGTAGTTTGACGCTTGCGATTGTGTTTGCGGTCCCAAAAAGATTTAATAAAATAATCCCTTCTCAAGCGATTGCACTTGTAATTTGTACTTTAGTATCAATAAAGATGGGATTAAATGTAGAAAGAATTTCTGAAATTTCTTTAAATATGCCTGCTTTAACGTTTCCAAAAGCAGGTTTGCACGAGGTTATCACATATTTTCATTATGCTGTAACTTTAGCAATTGTTTTATCCGCGGAAAGTTTGCTAACAGTGCTTGTTGCAGATTCTTTAATAAAAACAAAAACATCTTCTCGCAATATGCTTTTGGGACAAGGTTTTGGGAATATTGTTTGCGCATTATCAGGCGCACTTCCGGGTTCAGCAGCTACAATGCGAACGGTTGCCGCAATAAATACAGGCTCTACAACAAGAATAACGGCAGTTATCAATCCATTAATTTTACTGTTTTTATTGTTTCAATTATCAGAATTTGTAGCCCAAATCCCGCTTGCAGTATTGGCAGGGATTTTAATTAAAATCGGCTATGATATTATTGATGTTAAACTTCTTAAAGTAATCAAATTCGCACCGAAGGACGATTTGTACGTTCTATGCTTGGTCTTTATTTTGACCGTATTTTATAACCTTATTGTTGCTGTTGGAGCAGGTATAACGTGTGCAGCGCTTCTTTATGCGAAAAGATCTGCTGATAGTGCAAAACTTGTACACAAGACGGTTTATGATAAAGATATCGCTAAATTAGAAAAACATTTGGATAAAGATTACAAACATAAAATCCGAGTTGTGCACATTGACGGACAATTTTTCTTCGGTTCCGCTACACAACTGGTTTCACAATTTGAAGATATTTGGGGAACGAAGTATTTGATTTTGGATTACTCATCCGATGCAAAACTGGATATTTCTGCAATTTTTGCGTTGGAAGATATTATTATAAGGTTAAAAGCACAAGGAATCAAAACTCTTTTGGTTTTAAATTCAGATGCTGTATTTAAGCAACTAGAAGAACACCAAATAGTATCACAACTGGGCGAAAAACATGTTTTCTTCAAGGAACTTGATGCGATTAATTATGCCAAAAATTGTTTAAAAAGAAATATCAGGTGTTAAATTGTTTGAAAGTTTGAACACTACCGGCTTTATTAGTCATTAACGGCGGGGTACAAGTATTTTTAACCGTTTACAACTTGAAATAAAGCATTTACAACAACAGGATCCCATTTGATACCTGCTTCTGATTTAATCACCGCTAAAGCTTCATCTTTATCCATGGCTTTTCTATAAGAACGGTCAGATGTCATAGCTGTATAAGCATCTGCAACTGCAATGATTCTTGAACCAAATGGAATAGAATTGCCTTTCAAACCTTCAGGCTCACCACCGCCATCCCAACGTTCTTTGTGGTAATGAATATAAGGAATAACTTCTGACAAGAAATTAATATTCATAAGCAAGTTTACACCAACATTCGGATGGTTTTGCAATTTTTCCCATTCTTCTTTTGAAAGTTTACCTTTGTTTGTGAACAAAGATTCAGGAAGAGTAATTTTACCGATATTCTGTAACAGACCTGCGTAATAAACCAAATCAGTTGTTTTTTCGTTTAAACCAAGTTGGCGACAAAGTTTGCGAGAAAGCTCGGCTGTGTTTTGAGAGTGTGCAACTTTGTATTGACCTTTTTCGTCAACCGCTTTTGCCAATCTTTCAACAAACGCTTGTTGCTGAACTCCTAAGTCACCGATAAGTGCAGTTAATTCTGCTCTTTGGTGTTGTAATTCTTCTGCCATAACATCTTCTGAGGCAATCAAAGCGTTTGTTTCATCAATTGTTTTTTGCAAGTGCATTGATGTACCAAACAAACGTCCAATTGTTTCAAGAAGATTCATATAAGCACGTTTAATAGTCTTTTCTTTGTAGTTTTCAATTACAATTACACCAACTACATGCGCATTGTTGTGCATCGGAACAACCGCCAATGATTTAACGTCAAATTCCTTCAACTCATATTTTGGAGTAAAGTTATCAATATTTGTAATATCTTTAATTTGCACTGTTTCAAGAGTCTTGAATGCTTTAACAATGATTGATTTGTCGTCCTCTGCATAGCTCAATTTCTTTGCATAAATATCTTCATCAAATTCTATTGAAGAGCCTGCAAGTCCTAAAATCTTGTTTTCGATATTCAAACCTTTTGTGAATTCTTTTGTCAGGTAAATATGACATGCATCAACATCAAGAATTTGAGTCAACGTTTTTGCAATAGAATTATAAACAACATACTCATCCTGAGAGTTAAAGCCTAAAACACAAAGCGTGTTATCAAGAGAATAAATAGACACAAGCTCTTTTAGTTGTGATTTAAGTTTAGTTGTTTTATCTTTGACATCCTTGCCGATTTTATTAGCCAAATCTTCTGATATTAGGTACTCGGAAATGAAGTCGCCCAAGTTTAGAGCAAAAATTTCTTCAAGCGGATCATCTTCCATCAAGTCGATTGAGCGGCTGAAGAGTGATGCACCTAATTCTTCTTTATCTGTCATAATATTCCTTCCTACAAAATAAAAATCTTCTTATGTCATGTATAACGGCATAAATTTTAAAAACTTTAATGTTTTTTGAAAATTTTATACTTTAGTTGTAGATAAGTTATACTTAATGCCGAAAATAGGAGGATATAGCACTTTACAAAACTTAATAAATGTTGTTTTTTTTACGAAAAATCTAATTTTTTGACTATTTTTTCAAAATCACCCATGCCATTCATAAAAATCGTACCGGTTTTGGAAATATTAATTTCAACTTTATTTGTGTATTTCTTAAAAATATCTTCATTGTATCTGTTCGTTAAGAAATGATAACGTTGATTGCTAGAACCGCACCAAGGACGAGAATAATCTATCTTATCTGCTTCAAACGCCCCATCAATCAATAAATCAATATTCTCCAGTAGTGTTTTATTTTCATCTATAAGTTGCAATTCTTCAAACAGTCCGCCAGTAAAGCATAAAACTCCAAGCCCCGTTTCTTTTACTGCTTTAGCAATAATTCCCAAAGCTTCTGCCTGCTCAAAAGGTTCACCGCCTAAAAACGTCACACCCTCAATATTCTTTTGTTTTTTTATGTCAGAAATAATGTCATTGACATCGTACAAAATACCGCCCGAATGTGACCACGTATGAACAGCTTGACAACCTCTGCAGTGTCTTGAGCAACCTTGTACCCAAATACAATAACGAGTTTCAGGTCCTTCAACTTTTGTATTTTTTAAAATATTAAAAACGCGAAGTTTCATAAATCCACATGTCTTTCTTGGTATTTTTCAATTTTAACCGAACCTTGCATTTTATTAACACAAATCAAATCTTTTAATTGATTTTCCATATGGGGTTTAAGTTTCAAATATAAAAACACTTCGTGAGTATTTTTAAATCCGCCAATTTCTTCACGCTTTTTAATAAGCTTTTTTGCCATAACAATACTAATCCCGGGAAGAGCTGTTATTTCGACTTCAGACGCGTTATTTATATCTACAACATCTCGTTTTAGTCCTGAAAGATAGAATGCGTTTTGTGACTTTGGACGAGTATATTCTCGAATTTGAACCCTATATATTCTACATTCATCTTTAAGTCCATAATAAGTTTTTGTACTGTCAAAATGATGACAAAACAGATTCCACAAAACAGGCCTGCTGTAAACGCTGGAAGAAACAACTGTGAAATTTCGACACTTACCACCTTTTTCAACAGCTCTTATTGTTAGACCGTCTTCTCCCAAAGAAAGAGAACAATGCTTATTAGAAAGCTTTAAATTTTTCCAAATACTAGTGTATGGCGATAAATACATTTCAGCTTCTTTTAGCACTGCCAATCGAGCTTGAGTCAGCTCAGGGGTGTGTCCGCGTCTTCGTATATTTATAAAAATTAAATAAGCGATAACACCAATAACAGAAATTATAATTGCAGGAATCGGAAAGACAAAAAATAAATAAACCAGTCCAATTACTGCTACGCCTATCAAACTTTCCATAAGCAACCCCGCCTAGCAAATCGTAAATACTTTTCTGTAATAAAGTCCAACACCAATTATTGAAAGAATAATATTTGGCATAAATGCTGCTAATACAGGAGCTAGTGAACCTGCTTCCCCAAATGAAATAGACAATGCTCTAATTAAATAATATGCAAAAATAATCAAAATACTGAATAAGAAGCCTCTGTTATAGCGGACTCTTGGTGGAGTAATTGCAAGCGGTACACCAATTAATACAAGTACAATCGTTGTCAAAGGAAGTGCGATTTTATCAAACAAACTAATTTTTAAGATGTGTTTGTTTTCTATGTCTGATTTAGTTAAGAATTTGCACAACTGAACAAAATTATATTCGTTAGCCAAGTTTCTGTTCATTTCTTTAGATAAATCCATACCAAATTTAAGAGTCGAATCTTCAAACAAAGTTGTATCAAGAGTTTTGCCACTGTTTGTCACCGTATAGATTGCACCCTTTTGGAATTCCCAACCTTCTGCGGTAGTTGCACCCTGCCTTGCTTGCAGAATTTGAATTGTACCTTCTTTTGAAGCATCAAGAACCGTAATATTATGTAATTGCTTGTTTGTGCAATCACCAACATAAAATAAACGTTTTAGCAAACCGCCATCTTTAACTTCTTTAAACGTAAAATTATGCTTACCTTCCGGAATATTCTTTTTACTAAATGCATATAAAGCTAAATCTGTAGACTGTTTTGTCATAACAGGAACTACGGTTTCATTAAGAATAAAACTTACGCATGCCATAACTATTGCGAAGATGAAAATTGGTTTTGCAATACGATTTAAACCAATTCCGCAAGCTCGCATTACGGTAACTTCAGAACTCAAGCTTAAGCCGTTAAGCGTCATAACTGTTGCTAACAATACACCCATTGGAATTGTCATGACAAAAACCGCAGGTAAGTGTAAAATAATAATCAGAAATGCTATCTTAAATGGAATTCCGTACATTGAAATTTGTTTAATCAGAGTTATGAAAGTATCGGATGCAAAAATAATAGAAGTAAATACCAAAACGCCCATAATAAACATCTCGATAACTTGCTTCAAGATGTACTTATCAAGCAATTTCATGTTTCTTAATTGATAAATTAAATTTCTAAAAAAATCTTTCATAAGCTCAAATAAATTATAACAGAAATAAGAAGAAAAAGAAAAATTTAATTATTCATATTAAATAAAAAACACGCAAAGTAGTTATCTTTGCGTGTTTTTTTATAACTTAGACTCAATTAATTATTTAGTTTCTTCAGCTTTTTCAGCTTTTTCTGCACCTTCGGCTTTCGCTTCACCTTCAGCTGGTTTAACTTCTTTCTTTTCTTCTACTTTTTTATCTTTTTTAAACCAACCTTTTATCTTTTGCCATAAAGTTT
>ERZ1034878.1087-NODE-1087-length-10624-cov-7.274482_pt1 | contig 10624 bp, 9 predicted proteins | sample MGYA00520593_ERZ1034878 | MGnify/ENA primary metagenome ERZ1034878 (study PRJEB33766, sample SAMN09781724) | gut metagenome | biome: gut microbiome | host: Homo sapiens | place: Madagascar | study: EMG produced TPA metagenomics assembly of the PRJNA485056 data...
TAATTATTGTAGCATTTCAAAATTTGACTGTCAACATAATTCTTATAATACAAAATGTTTTGAATATGATTAATTACTATGATTTTTTATCTCTGCATAATTGACAAATTGCAAGCAAAATGCGATAATATAAAGGTATATTTGTCGGGTAATCTGCCCGAATAAATTGTAAGGAGATATGATTATGGCAAAGGAGCTTGCTAAATCCTACAAACCGTCTGAGTTTGAGGACAGAATTTATGATTTCTGGATGAAGGGCAACTACTTCCATGCAGAAGTTGACAAAGATAAAAAACCATACACAATCGTTATGCCGCCGCCAAACATTACAGGTCAGCTGCATATAGGTCACGCACTTGACCTTACACTTCAGGATACTCTCATTCGTTGGAGAAGAATGCAGGGCTATGCTGCACTTTGGCTTCCGGGTACAGACCATGCATCTATCGCTACCGAGGCAAAAATTGTTGAGGCTATGCGCAAAGAGGGCGTTACCAAAGACGATTTAGGCAGAGAGGGTTTCCTCAAGCGTGCCTGGGAGTGGAAAGAAGAGTACGGCGGAAGAATTACCCGTCAGTTCCGTAAACTCGGTTCAAGCTGTGACTGGCAGCGTGAGCGCTTTACAATGGACGAGGGTTGTTCTAAGGCGGTTAAGGAAGTTTTCGTAAAACTTTACAATAAAGGACTTATCTACCGTGGTGAGCGTATCATCAACTGGTGCCCGCATTGTTGCACATCAATTTCAGACGCAGAGGTTGATTTTGCAGAGCAGGAAGGCTTTTTCTGGCATCTCCGCTATCCGCTTAAAGACGGCAGCGGCTATGTTGAGCTTGCTACAACAAGACCGGAAACACTCTTGGGCGATACTGCCGTAGCAGTAAACCCTGATGACGAAAGATATAAAGACATTGTAGGCAAAACACTTATTCTTCCGCTTGTAGGAAGAGAAATTCCTGTTGTTGCCGATGCATATGTTGAAAAGAATTTTGGTACAGGCGTAGTTAAAATTACTCCTGCACATGACCCTAATGACTTTGAGGTTGGTTTAAGACACAACCTTGAGGTTATCAATGTTATGGACGATACTGCCCATATGAATGAAAACGCAGGCAAATATCAGGGTATGGACAGATACGAGTGCCGAGAGGCTATCGTAAAGGATCTTGAAGAGGGCGGATTCCTTGTAAAGATTGAGCCGCATACTCATAATGTAGGTACTTGCTACCGTTGTAAAACTACTGTTGAGCCGAGAGTTTCAAAGCAGTGGTTTGTAAAGATGGAACCGCTTGCAAAGCCTGCAATCAAATGCGTAAAAGAAAAGCAAACTCAGATTATTCCTGAGAGATTTGAAAAGGTATATTATCACTGGATGGAGAACATCAAGGATTGGTGTATTTCCCGTCAGCTTTGGTGGGGACACAGAATTCCTGCTTGGTATTGTGACGATTGCGGTGAGGTTATCGTAGCAAAGGAAACTCCCGTAGCTTGCCCTAAGTGCGGTAAAAACCATTTGCATCAGGACGAGGATACTCTTGATACATGGTTCAGCTCGGCATTGTGGCCGTTCTCAACACTCGGCTGGCCTGACAAGACACCCGAGCTTGAGTATTTCTATCCTACAAACACACTTGTAACAGGCTATGATATTATCTTCTTCTGGGTGGCAAGAATGATTTTCTCTGCTATTGAGCAGACAGGACAGCCGCCGTTCAAGACCGTATTTATGCACGGTATTGTAAGAGATGAGCTTGGCAGAAAGATGTCTAAGTCACTCGGTAACGGTCCTGACCCGATTGATGTTATCAACAGATACGGTGCCGATGCGCTAAGATTCTTGCTTGTAACAGGTAACTCACCGGGAAATGATATCAGATATTCAGAAAAACGTATTGAGGCTTGCGCTAACTTTGCTAATAAGCTTTGGAACGCCGCTCGCTATGTTCATATGAATATTGACGATTACAATGTAGAAAACAAGCTCCCCGATACTCTTACAACAGAGGATAAGTGGATTGTTTCTAAATTCAATACAGTGGCTAAGGAAGTAAACGAAAACCTTGAAAAATTTGAGCTTGGCATTGCCGTTCAAAAGGTTTACGAGTTTATTTGGGATTGCTATTGCGACTGGTACATTGAGCTTGCTAAAACAAGACTTACAGGTGACGGCGAGGACGCTCAGAACGCAAGACAGGTACTTCTTTATGTACTTGATCAGATTTTAAGACTTCTTCACCCATTTATGCCGTATGTAACAGAAGAAATTTGGCAGACAATTCCTCACGAGGGCGAAACCGTTATGCTCGCTAAGTACCCTGAGTACAAGGCAGAGCTTGACTTCCCGGATGCTGTTGCTGAAATGGAAAGAGTTATGGACGCTATCCGTGCTATCCGTAACCGCCGCTCAGAGATGAATGTTCCGCCGTCAAGAAAGGCTAAGGTTTATGTTGCAACTAAGTTTGCAGACACATTTACTAACGGCACACCGTTTATTCAGAAACTTGCATCTGCAAACGAGGTAGATGTTGCCGAGCATTTTGACATTGAGGGCGCAGTAACAGTTGTTACAGCTGACGCAAAGATTTACATTCCGCTTAGCGAACTTGTTGACAAGGATGCAGAGCTTGCAAGACTTAACAAAGAGCTTGAGCAGGTTAAGAAAAGACTTGCACAGAGCGAGGGCAAGCTGAACAATGCAGGCTTTGTTGCAAAAGCACCTGAAGCCGTTATCGAAAAAGTAAAGGGTCAGGCTGCAAAGGAAAGAGAGCAGATTGCACTCATTACCGCAGCTATTGACGCATTAAAATAAAAATTAAGGGGCAGTCTTCGTGACTGCCCTTTGTTTAAGGTGAGTTTTTGTATGGAATGGATATTTAAAAGTTTTGATGAACTTACAAATGAAGAATTATATGCTGTTTTGAAATTGAGATTTGAAGTCTTTGTAATCGAGCAGAATTGCCTTGATATTGACCCGGACGGAAAAGATAAGGTTTCTATGCACCTAATGCTTGAAGATGACGGAAAAATTATAGGTTGTGCAAGAATTTTGCCGCCAAAGGTTTCGTATGATGAGCCGTCAATCGGCAGAATTGCGCTTGATAAGTCTTACAGAGGAACAGGACTTGGCAGAGAGATTGTGCAGAAATGCGTTGACTTTATTCATAACATTATGAAAATTCGTGAAATCAGAATTTCAGGTCAGGCGTATTTGCTTGATTTTTATAAAAGTTTTGGATTTGTTGTTACCGAAGGCCCGTATCTTGAGGATAAAATACCGCATTATCAAATGCTTTTAAACTGAAAAATGCCCTTGTCTTGCGACAGGGGCATAATTTATGTGTAAATTAAAGTGTGTGATAGTAAATTACTATGTCTTCGTAATCTCCGCTTTTGAGCAAAAATCCGTTTGGAATTGTACCAAGCTCGACAAAGCCGAGTTTTTTGTAGAGATGTCGGGCAGAAAGATTTGACTTTACAACTGCGTTGAATTGTAAAATTTTAAATCCGTTTTCCTTGCCTTGAACAAGGCAATCCGAAACAAGTTTTTCACCGATATGCAAATTTCTTGCACTGCTTTTTACAGCATAGCTTGCGTTGCAAATGTGACCGCATCTGCCTACATTGTTGGGATGAAGAATGTATAAGCCTAAAATTTCGTGACTTTCGGTATTTTCCGCAACCGCACAATATGTTTGTGAACCGAAAAATTCCACACCGCTGTTTTCGTCAAGTAAATCAAGCTGCGGAAAAGCTGTTCCGTCCTCTACAACTTCGTTCCAGATTTCAACCATGGCAGGGTAATCGCTTATGACTGCTTTGCGAATATTTATTTCCATAAAATCAACCTTTTGTGCGTAATCTACTAATATTTTAGCACTTAGTTTTTCTTTGTCAATATGGATTGATTTATCGGTGTAAAAGTATTATAATTAGTATCTAAGACAGTACAATTCATTTTGTAAAAATACAGATGTTTACAGCGTAAATTTTATTGCAATAAAAATAAAAGAGGTAGTATGATGGAGTACTTAAAGAGAACCTGGGCAGAGGTATCGCTTGATGCAATTAAGCATAATTTTAATGAAATAAAAAACAAAGTCGGCGGCAGAGCAAAGATTTGTTGCGTTATAAAAGCAGACGGTTACGGTCACGGCGCCGTTGAACTGTCTAAACTCTATGAGCAGCTTGGCGCTGACTTTTTTGCCGTTTCAAATATTGACGAGGGTATAGAAATCCGTGAGGCAGGCGCAACACTTCCTATCGTAATTTTAGGATTTACTCCTGCAAATGAGGCTAAGCGACTTGCAGAATACAATATTTCTCAGGCAGTTTACAGCCTTGATTATGCAAAAATGCTTTCGAAGGCTTGTTGTGAGCAGAATGTGGTTTGCAAAATTCACATTAAAGTTGATACGGGTATGAGCAGAATAGGTTTTATGTGTCAGGAATTTCCGAGAGATGATTATTCTGTTGAGGAAATTAAAACAGCTTGCACTCTCAAAAATCTTGAACTTGAGGGTATGTTTACTCATTTCTGTGTATCGGATGAAGCCGAGGACGGCAAAGACTTTACAGAAAAGCAGTACAGCTGCTTTTCTTATGTAAGGGATAAACTTAAAGAATCGGGAATTAACATTAAGATTTGCCACTGTTCAAACAGCGGTGCTATTGAAGATTACGAGCATACATATTGCGATATGGTAAGAGCGGGTATTATACTTTACGGACTTGCTCCGTCGTATAAAATTCAGAATAATTTAAATCTTATTCCCGCAATGACTTTAAAATCAACGGTTGCATATGTAAAAAATCTTAAAAAGGGTGCGGATATTTCTTACGGCAGAACCTTTACCGCACCAAAGGATATGAAAATCGCCACTGTTCCGATTGGATATGCCGACGGTTTTATTCGTCAGAACGCAAAAGACGGATATATGCTTGTAAATGGCAAGAAAGCTAAAATTGTGGGCAGAATATGTATGGACCAGACTATGATTGATGTTACCGATATTGATGATGTAAAAATCGGTGACGAGGTAGTGATTTTCGGAACAGGCAAAAACGGCGAAATGACAGCCGATGACCTTGCAAAAAATACAGATACTATTAACTACGAGGTAGTTTGCCTTGTAGGCAAGCGTGTACCGAGAATTTATATTAAAAACGGAAAAGTAATGGATGTGATGTATAAGCTATGAGAATGCTTGTTATTGACGGAAACAGTATAGTAAACCGTGCATTTTACGGTATAAGACCGCTTACTACAAAAGACGGTCAGTTTACAAATGCAATTTACGGTTTTCTTACAATGCTTACCAAAATAAAAAATGAAGAAAACCCCGATGCTGTCGCTATTGCATTTGACCTTAAAGCGCCTACCTTTCGCCACAAGGCATATGCAGGCTACAAGGCAACACGAAAGGGTATGCCTGAGGAGCTTGCATCTCAGATGAAACCGCTCAAGGAGCTTTTACAGCTTTTGGGTTACACTCTTGTGACCTGCGAGGGATACGAGGCTGACGATATTTTGGGAACATTTGCAAAGGCTTGCGAGAAAAACGGCAACGAATGTGTGATTGCGACAGGTGACCGTGACAGCTTACAGCTTGTTTCCGATACAACAACAGTGCATCTCTGCACAAACAAGCAGGACATTAGCTATACACCCGAAAAAATCCTTGAGGATTACGGTGTTACTCCAAAACAGCTTATAGAAATAAAGGCTATTCAGGGCGATTCGTCCGATAACATTCCGGGCGTTTCAGGCATTGGCCCAAAGGGTGCGGGCGATTTGATTTTACGCTTTGGCAGTGTGGAGTACATTTACAGCCATATTGACGAGATAGATGTTAAGGACGGCATCAGAAATAAACTTAAAAATTCCGAGGAAAATGCGAAGTTAAGCCGTATGCTCGGTGAGATTTTCTGCGAAGTTCCGATTAATACAAATGTTGAGGACTACAAAGTAGAATTAAAAGACCCCGAAGAATGTGCGAGGTTTATGGCAAAGCTTGAGCTGTTCTCGCTTATTGACAAACTCGGATTAAAAGAAATGCCGACAGCGCAAGAAAAGCCGACAGTTACACAAAACTTTGATGCAGTAGAAAATACCGATACTAATGTTCTTTTTGAGAATATTAAAAATTTTTGCAAGGCATATTTTATCGCCGACTTAAAGGATAGCAAAAACCCTGTTTGCAATGTTCTTTTTGACGGCAAGGTTTATATTATTAAGGAAAAAGCCTTTTTTGACAAATTGCTTGCAGATGAAGATATTTTAAAATATACTCATAGCAGTAAGCCTGTGTTTGCCTATGCCGATAAAAATAATATTGAAGTAAAATCGCTTGCGTTTGATATTGAACTTGCGGCATATCTTATTGAGCCGTCATCAAAAGATTATAGTGACGAAAATTTATGCGGCGGTTACGGAATAACACTTCCGAAAAACGAGAAGTTTTCGGAACTTTCCCCCCTTGCCGTATATGATGTGCTTTGCGAAAAACTTAAGAAAGATATAGATACAAACGAACAGGAAAAGCTGTTGACAGATATTGAAATTCCTCTTGCAAAGGTGCTTGCAAAAATGGAGAACATCGGATTTGCCGTTGACAGGCAGGGCATAGAGGACTACGGCAAGATATTGCACGAACAGATAAAAAATCTTGAAAATGAGATATACACAAGCATCGGTTATGAATTTAACATAAATTCTCCGAAACAGCTTGGCAAGGCACTTTTTGAAGATTTAGGACTTCCATGTAAGAAGAAAACAAAAAGCGGTTACAGCACAAACGCAGAGGTGCTTGAAAGTTTGAGATATGAGCATCCTGCGGTTGAAATGGTGCTTTCGTACCGCACACTTGCAAAACTTTATTCAACCTATTGCGAGGGGTTGTTAAAGGTTATTGCCGAGGACGGCAGAATACACTCAAGTTTTAATCAAACCGAAACCAGAACGGGAAGAATCAGCTCAACAGAGCCTAATTTACAAAATATCCCTGTCCGTACAGAAATCGGCAGAGAATTGAGAAGGTTTTTTGCCGCAAGAGAGGGTTGGGTGCTTGTTGATGCCGACTATTCTCAAATTGAATTAAGAGTGCTTGCACATATTTCGGGCGATAAAAATATGATAGAGGCATTCAATACAAATGCCGATATTCACACAATCACAGCCTCGCAGGTGTTTAATATGCCTGTTGATATGGTTACTCCTACAATGCGCAGTCGTGCCAAGGCGGTAAATTTTGGTATTGTGTATGGCATTGGAGCATATTCGCTTGCTAAAGATATTAAAGTTACCAACAAAGAGGCGTCTAAGTATATTAAAGACTACCTTGCCCATTACAGCGGTGTTGACGAATATATGAAAAATGTCGTTGAAAAAGCAAAGCGTGACGGCTATGTTGAAACAATGTTCGGCAGAAGAAGATATTTGCCTGAACTTAGCTCGGGCAAGCATATGATGAGAGCTTTCGGTGAGCGTGTGGCAAGAAATATGCCGATTCAGGGCACTGCCGCAGATATTATTAAAATCGCAATGATTAAAGTTGACGAAAGAATGAAAAAAGAGGGCTTGCAGGCAAGACTTATTTTGCAGGTGCACGATGAGTTGATTGTCGAGGCTCCCGAAAACGAAAAGGAAACAGTGGCAAAGCTGTTGCAAGAGGAAATGGAAAATGCTGTAAAGCTGTCTGTTCCGCTCACTGCCGATGCCGCTGTCGGAAGGACTTGGTATGATGCCAAAAAATAAAATTATGTTTGTATGCACAGGCAATACTTGCCGCAGTCCCATGGCTGAGGCAATATTTAACCGTTTTGCAGAGGAAAAAAACCTTGAGGTAAGGGCAGAGAGTATGGGTACAACAACCGTTACAGGTATGCCTGTTTCAGAAAATTCGGTTGAAGTCTGCAAAGAAATCGGTATTGATATTTCGGATATGCATTCTACGGCTTATTCCGATAAAAAACTTGATGAATACGATAAGTTTTATTGTATGTCGGTAAGTCATAAGTTTTTTCTTATGACACAGTGCGCTGTCCCTGCCGATAAAATTGAAGTTATAAATGTTGCCGACCCGTATATGTGCGGTGTTGAGGTTTACAGACAGTGCCGAGATGAAATTTGCAGTGCCGTTAAGGAAATTTTAAAACAATATGAGAATTGAAGAAATGGAAGAAAGCCACCTTTTACAGGTGGCAGAGATTGAAAATAAATGCTTTTCTCATCCGTGGTCATTAAAAAGTCTTGAGTCTGAACTAAAAAACAACGGCTCACATTTTTATGTAAGCGTTGAGGACAATAAGGTTCTCGGCTACATAGGAATGAATGTTGTTGTTGACGAAGGATATATTTTTAATGTGGCGGTTGATGAAAACGCACGAAAAAAGGGCATAGGTACGGCTTTGATAAATACTCTTGTTACCTTTGCCAAGAAAAACAGCCTGGCTTTTTTGACTCTTGAGGTAAGGCAATCCAATGAAAATGCAATAAGATTGTATTCAAATGCAGGCTTTGTTAAGGTGGGGGAGAGAAAGAATTATTATTCTGAACCTGCCGAAAACGCAATACTGATGACAAAGTATTTTTGATAAAACGAAAGGATTATTTTTATGAAGATACTTGCGATAGAGTCCTCTTGTGACGAAACCGCAGCAGCGGTTGTTGAGGACGGAAGAAAAGTTATATCCTCTGTTGTTGCCTCTCAGGTTGAGGAGCATAAACTGTATGGCGGTGTTGTTCCCGAAATTGCATCCCGCAGACACGCCGAGGCAATAGTGCCTGTTGTAAAAAGCTCGCTTGAGCAGGCAGAACTTACTTTAAAAGAAATAGATGCAATTGCGGTTACATATGCACCGGGTCTTATAGGGGCTTTGCTTGTGGGCGTTAATTTTGCAAAGGGACTTTCCCTCTCAACGGGACTTCCGCTTGTGCCTACTCATCATTTAAGATCGCACATTGCCTCTAATTATATTTCTAATCCCGATTTAAAACCACCGTTTCTTTGCCTTGTTGTTTCGGGCGGTCACAGTCATATTGTAATGGTTGGGGATTACACCAAAATGCGTATTATCGGCAAGACAAGAGATGATGCGGCAGGCGAGGCTTTTGACAAGGCGGCAAGAACTATGGGTATGCCGTATCCGGGCGGAATTGCGCTTGATAAGGTGGCAGAGAACGGAGATCCGTTTGCTTTTAAGCTGCCAAGACCAACGGTAAGCGGTTCACAGTATGATTTCAGCTTTTCGGGACTTAAAACGGCTGTAATTAATCTTATTCATAATTCGGCGCAAAAAGGCATAGAACTTAACAAAGCCGATGTTTGCGCATCTTTCAGATATGCGGTTGTAAACTGCTTAAAAACTAACTTTTTGAAAGCCGCCGAGGATTTAAAGGTTGAAAAATTGGTTATTGCAGGCGGTGTGTCGGCAAACAGACTTTTGCGCTCAACATTGCAGGACGAATGTAATAAGCGTGGACTTGCTTTTTATATGCCCGAAAAATCTCTTTGCGGTGACAATGCGGCAATGGTTGGCTCGCAGGGATATTATGAATATTTGAGTGGTAATATTGCAAGCACAGACCTTAACGCTTTTGCAACAATGAGTATAGGGCTGTAAGAAATGTGTATAAATTTGTGTCGTTTAGTATTTTATTGTTGACATTTGTTGACTTGTATTTTATAATAAACATTAAGGCAGATTATGTATATTTACAGTGGTTTGCTGATTTTATGCTTACAAATTTATGGAGGAAAAAGATGGACAATTACAACAATAACGGCTACAACAACGATTCTTGGAATAACCCACAGGGCAACGGTCCGGATCCACAGCAGAATAACTACTCAAATCAGGGTTACCAGCAGCCTTACGGTACAGACAATAATCAGGGTTATCAGCAGCAGTCATATGGTGCAAATGATTATCAGCAGCCATACGGTTCACAGCCTGATTACAATAACTACAATCAGAATAACTATCAGCAGCAGTATTCTAACTACAATCAGTATCCTGTTGAGGATAAAAGCGCAAAGAATAATGCTACTGCATCACTTGTACTCGGTATTATAGGTCTTTGCTGTTGCGCTCCTTGCGGTATAGTTGGTCTTATTCTTGGTATTAATTCTAAAAAGGCAAAGCCTGAAAATAACGGACTTGCAACTGCAGGTATCGTTCTTTCTATTATTGCTTTAGTAATATGGGCAATAGTTCTTATTACTCAAATTGTTTCAGGCGCATTTAGCGGTTCAACTTACTATTAATTTTATTACATAGCAAGCAACAAGCGGACTATATGTCTGCTTGTTTTGCTTTGAGGTGATTTTTATTATTAAGCCGTACAATACATATCAAAAAATTTTGGTTTTAATTTTACCGTTTGCCTCACTTTTTTGTGTTATCTGATTTGTGCTTTTGCGTTTAAGTACCTTTCATTGCCACCGTGTTATATACATCAGTTTACAGGTTTGTATTGCCCCGGCTGTGGAGCGACAAGAGCGGTATATGCGCTTATTCTGTATATTCAGTTCGTACTCCGTGCTTTTGGTAAAAAAATCAATACATTTATTAATACGCAAGGTTTTGTATGGATAATGTTTGCTTTATTGATTGTTTATACAATTTT
>ERZ1034878.1094-NODE-1094-length-10580-cov-13.229264_pt1 | contig 10580 bp, 8 predicted proteins | sample MGYA00520593_ERZ1034878 | MGnify/ENA primary metagenome ERZ1034878 (study PRJEB33766, sample SAMN09781724) | gut metagenome | biome: gut microbiome | host: Homo sapiens | place: Madagascar | study: EMG produced TPA metagenomics assembly of the PRJNA485056 data...
ATTCTTTTTTGTCATCAAGTTTCAAAATAGCTGGCAAAAAAATTTTTGTTCAGGTTTTTATAGTAAAAAAAGGATTTCTACATTGCAAAATACTTTAATTAAAAACAATACAGAAACAAAGAATGAACAACGTTTTCTCCGTTCTGAAAAAGCTCTTTTCTTATATGTTGAAAAAAGATTAAATCAGATTTTCATGAAAGAAATGAATTCTGAAAATTCAATATTCCGAAAGGTTAAACCATCTGCCATTGAAAAAATGGCATTATTTTTATCAAATAACATTACGCGATCTTGCTCAATCGGGATTGCAGGCGAAACTGCAAGCGGCAAATCCACAATTGCGTTTGATATAATCAACACAATCGAAAGTTTTGCCAAAGAATATTGTATCGAAAATATTATAACTCGTATTAATACAGACGACTATTACTACGATCGTTCAGATATGGTTAAAAAGGCCGGAAGTTTTGCAGAATTTGCAAAACACTATGACTTGGATATTCCGGAAGCTCTTGAGCTTGAACTAATGAAAGAACATATCAAAGATTTGTTGCTTGGTAAAGAGGTTTACTTACCGGAATACGATATGTCAGGAACAGCAATTCGTCGTGACAACGTAAAACTGGCTCTTCCTTCAAAAATCGTTATTTCAGAAGGCTTGTTCACTTTAACAAACAAAGTTGTTGATGCTTTTGATTTCAAAATTTATGTAGATGTATCACATGACGTTCAAAAAGAAAGATTTTATAAACGTGCTGCAGATAGAGATTTAGGTGATTCAGCCGATGAAGTTTATAAAAATGCATCAGACAAAGCCAAAACTCATGTTCACCCGACAGCTTCAAAAGCGGATATTATCCTATCAGGAGAAGCTGATAGAGCGGCTTACAGACAGTTTATCAATCAAATTTTGGGCTTGGTAAAAGAAATTTATTTTGAATAATTCATTAAACCAAAAGTAACAGTTCATTTACAATTCGGTTCCAACTAGCAAGAAAAAATCTTTTCAGGTATTATATACCTGTGCACATGACTGGAGATGACGAATTTGATTAAGATTACAGGTTTTACACCCACACAAAAGGTTAATTTTACAGCCAAAGACGCGAAAAAAACTGAGAGCAAAAAGGTAGACAAAAAATATACAGACCCTCTAATGAAGTGGCCTGCAAGAGGTTTAGCATACACAAATGAACTAGGAGCCGCAATCAGTGAAGTTGCTCCCAAAATGGGGACTCTTCTTTGGTTCCCTGCTATGTTATATTTTGGCGCAGATATTTATGACAAATACAAAAACGAAAAAACGTCTTACGCTCCTGACGCAAAACGTGGCACAGAACAAGCAATTTTCCAATTTTTAGCAAGTGTAATACTTCCAACCGGCGCAGTTTTGGGTGGTCAAAAACTTGCATCTTTTGCCGGTGCAATTGATAAAACAGGTTTGTCGCTCCAATCGAGAGAAGAAACTATTAACTTTCTTCAAGGGTTTGTGAGCAGAAGACATTTAGACGATTATGCAAACAATATTGACGCTTTCAAGGAACAATTCAAAGAATCAATATCAATTAAGCAAGAAAAACTAATCCGAGATAACAAGTGGAAAAAACCGTTCAGAATGTTGGGCGAAACTTTCTTCAACAAAAAACACCCTGAAGCTCTTGCAATGTCCGAAAAAGACAGAATTTTGACATTCGCAAATGAGCACATTGATAAAATGTTCAATATTTATAATGACTTGGCAGAGGGTAAAAAACCGGAACAATTCTCTGAAAAATTATGGAAAAACTTTAATAAATTAAAAGACAAATACGCAAAAGATCCGGATTATAAAGCAACGGCTTTGCGCGATGCTACAGAAGATATTATCCGAAAATATCAAAACGGTAAAATTATGAACACCAAAATGCTCAAGACGTTAGGTGGCTTTGTGGCTCTTGGTCTTGCAATAAATCCGATAGACAAGTTTGTTGAAAATGTAGTTATCAAAAAATTTGTCGAACCGAATTTGAACACAATGTTTGCAAACAAAGACGTTCAGGAATATAAAAACAAGACAATTAATGCGTAAATATTTTATCTAAAATTTATAATGTAAATTAAAAATATTCACGTCATTTTGAAAGCATAGAAAATTTCCCCAAGCGATTAGCAAGGGGATAAATTTTCTTGCTATTCAGAATCTAATATTATGTTCATGTAGGTATACTACAAGTTAAAAATCAATAATTCATCTTCCAGCCGTCCATAATGATTTTTTCAGCGCAAGTAAAACTATCAAAATCAGTAGATTCATCAATAACTGAACAGCTACTATTCACTGTCTGAATTCTTTCTTCTTCAGTTTCTATTGTAGTATAATCAAATGTCTGATACCAATTTATATTATTACGACTAAAAAAAGAAACAACCATCACAGAGTCATTATAGTCAAAGTAACTAAACATAAAAATATCTCGTCCAATCGTATTTGGAGATTTCAATCCATTAATGTCTACAACAATTATAGGACCAATCCAAGCAGCAACAACAATTGATATAATTTCACCACTTGTCGTTGTTCCAGACAAGGAATATTCATTATCTGGAATAAAGCCTTCTTGAAAAGATGATTCATATCCTGACAAAGTTTTTACTTTATAATTATAGATACTATTACTAGGTGGCTCACCAACAAAAACATTTTCAAGCTTGAATTCTTTTACAAATTTTTCTTTTGTATTTGCATTAGAAAAATCAATACCAGCATCACTACCAGTTCCACTTAATCCAGCACATTCAAGAGTTGTACAGCCTTCATTGGCTACTATTTGTTTAAAACCTTCATTCAAGGTTGAATAAGTCTTTTTCAACTGATTAACCCAAACAGTTTTTTGATAATTTGCAACAAGAGTCGGTAACGTAATAGCCGCAACAACACCAATGATGCCGAGAGTGATTAGGACCTCAGCCAATGTAAATGCAGCTTTCTTTTGTAGGTCGGCATTGCTATGCCGACACGAAACTGATTTAGTTACTTCACTTCCTAGCTCCCTAGCTGCGAAATCATCAAACAAACAAGCTACACGTGCTTCTTCGCGATTGCCCCCCCCCCGAAGGCTCTTCTTAAATCAAATCTCTTCATATTTCAATCCTTTCTTCTTGAATAATATATATTATTATAACATATTTCTGCAACTTTTCAAGCGCGAATTGTAAAACAATAAAATCCTACACTCTAATTTTTACAACAACTTTTTTGACTTCCTGTGGTTGTCCACATTGTGCCATTTGCGGTTGATGTGCTTCATGCGGATAAATAAACGCAAATTTATCTCCTTGTAAAATAACAGTATCAAGAAGTTTTTGAGGAGTTTCAAAAAACATCACATCGCGATTTTCGTCATAAGCCTCACTGATTTTCAAGCCTTCAACTGCCGTATAATCAAGTTCCTCAACGCCATCTAAAAGCATTTGGATATCAATATAATTTTTGTGAGCTTCAAGTTTACAATCCTTGTGCAATTTTGTCGTGTAAACGTCAACATTTGCAAAAGTTCCATCTTCTATCTCGTAATGTCCGACAGGAGTATCTTTTGAAAGTGTTTTCAAAAATTCTGCAACCTTAGGTGAAATCTCTTTATATTTTTCGATATTTTTTAAATTATCAATTATCATAGCTTAACCCAATTCTGCCATTGCCTGTTCAAACTCTTCTTTATTCGGAGCTTTTCCATGCCAGCCGGCATTGTTTTCCATAAATGATACGCCTTTACCTTTAACGGTATTCGCCAAAATCACAACAGGTCCATTGACACTTTTTGCTTTTTCAATAGCGTCATAAACCGCTTCAACATCGTTTCCATCAATTTCAATAACCTGCCAATTAAAAGCTTTCAACTTTTCATCTAGCGGATCAAGAGATTTTACATTTTCTGTACAACCATCTATTTGAAGTCTGTTTCTATCAACAATCGCAATCAAGTTATCCAACTTGTGATGAGCACCATGCATAAAAGCTTCCCAAACACTACCTTCTTGCAACTCTCCATCGCCCATCAAACAAAATACTTTCGCAGGATTTTTATCAAGTTTAAGTCCCAAAGCCATTCCGCAAGCGACCGACAAACCTTGTCCCAAAGAACCTGTTGCAACCTCAACCCCAGGGCAATGCGGACATGGGTGCCCTTGAAGTCTTGAGCCCAGAATTCTAAACGTCAACAATTCATCTTTTGGAATATAGCCAACTTGCGACAAAACAGAGTACAAAATCGCAGATGCATGACCTTTTGAAAGTACAAATCTGTCACGAGCCTCAAAGTCTTCGCCTTTTCCCCATTCATTACAAGTTTTCATACACTTGTTATAAAGCACTGTCAAAATTTCAGTTGATGACAAAGCACCGCCCAAGTGACCGGATTTTGCATTATAAACCATTTTTATAATATTTTTTCGATTTTCTTTACAAAGATCTTTCAAATTTTCGATTTCGTTAGCACTCAACATATTAAACTCCTTTTGGAATAAATTTTTCACGCAACACTTTTAATACAAATAACGGCAAAGTCGGGAAAATCCTCTTAAATCTTTTCGGTTCCTTAACCGTTCTATAAAGCCATTCTAACCCTAGTTTTTGATAAATTTCAGGAGCTCTTTCAACTACTCCCGACCAAACATCAAAACTTCCGCCAACACCGACAAACAATGCATCAGGTAGAAGTTCTTTAGCCTTTAAAATAAATTCTTCTTGTTTTGGCGAACCCAAAGCACAAAGAACAAGTCTAGGTTGACGAATTTTTAGCTCATTTAAAATCTCGTCGTCGTCCCTAAAATATCCGTCATGTGCATAAGTCACATACAGACCTTGAATTTCATGTTCAAGATTTTCTTTCGCTTTCTGAACAATTTCAGGTTTTGCGCCAACCAAAGCCACCGATTGTTCAGACTTTGCGCATTCCTCAACCATTCTGCGAGAAAACTCAATTCCTGCAATTCTTCGAACATTATATCCAAGAATTTTCAGACCAATCTGAACCCCAATCCCGTCAGGAATTACTAGCTCGGCATTATTTATAATTTCCGCAAACTCAGGATTTTGCACAGCATTATTAATCATTTCAGGGTTAATAGTCACGACCTGCCCTGAAATCGTTTTGGCATACTCAATCGCTTCTTCAAACGTAAAAGAATCAACATTCAAGCCTAGTAGTTTTACAATATTTCTTTCCATAATGCAATTATAATCTAATAAATAATTTTGGTAAAGTATTTAATATAACTTTGCCTAAGTTTTTGACAATGTGTAAACAGGAGTAGCTCCATTCAAATCAATATACCTGAACACATTCAAGACAATTCCCGGTGCAAAGAAATAGTTATTATTCACTGGCGTAATCTTCAACAACGACTTATTTGAACTTACTTTCACAACACTTGCCAAATACTGTTTATTCACCGCCGTAAACAAAATATAGCCAGTCTTTGACTGAATTTCATCAATCGTAAATCTATTTGCATTAATACTTGCAATCGCCATAAAAAACAACTTTTCAGGCGACAAAATGTAATTTCTGGTACAAATGTTATAATCTATATTTTGCGGAGTAACCATAGTGCTCAAAGACATTGTATCATTGGCCTTTGCACTGTTTACACCCAACAAAATCATCAACAAACCGACAAATAAAATTTTTATTGTTCTTTCCATGTTTCACCTACATTTATATCAACAACAAGCGGAACCGACAAAGGTTGATTAAGTTCCATTGCCTCTTTTACAAGCGTTTTAACCTCATCTAATTCCGATTTCAGAACCTCAACCACAAGTTCGTCATGAACCTGCATTATCATTTTTGATTTAAGATTATGTTCTTTTAATTTTTTTGCAAAATCTATCATCGCAATTTTCATCAAATCCGCTGCAGTCCCTTGCATTGGCTGGTTAATCGCAGCACGTTTTGCAAACTCTCTAATCATTGCATTAGAACTTGAAAGTTCTGTTTCCAAATATCTTTTGCGACCGAAAATTGTTTCGACATAACCCTGTTTTTCAACTTCACGAACAATTCCTTCCATATACGCCTTAACTCTCGGGTAAGTTGCAAAATATTTATCAATAAACTCTCCCGCCTCAGCATTTGAAATTCCTATAGCTTTTGCAAGCCCATATTTACTTTGTCCATAAATAATCCCAAAATTAACCGCTTTTGATTTATAGCGCATTTCTTTTGTAACTTCTTCGACCGGAACCTCAAAAACCTTTGACGCCGTCAGTGTATGTACATCAACACCAGTCTTAAATGCTTCCATAAGGTGTTTATCTTCTGTAATATGTGCCAACAGGCGAAGTTCAATCTGCGAGTAATCCGCAGACAAAATAAGAGAGTTTTCTCTGTCCTTTGGCACAAATGCGTTTCGAATTTTATTACCTTCTTCCGTTCTTGCCGGAATATTCTGCAAATTCGGGTTAGATGACGACAATCTACCTGTTGCCGTAACCGTTTGATTATAAGTCGTATGTATTCGATCGTCTTTGCGTTCTATTAATGCCGGAAGTGCCTCTGTATAAGTAGATTTCAGCTTTGCATATCGTCTATAATCAAGGATTAATCTTGCAATTTCATGTTCTTGTGCCAACTCTTCCAAAACCGCTGCGCTTGTTGAATATGCCGCTTTCCCACGTTTCTTTTTGGATTTAATCCCCATTTTATCAAACAGAGTTTCTCCAACCTGTCGAGGAGAATTTATATTAAATGGAGTTCCCGCAAGCTCATAGATTTTTCCTTCTATTTTGCCAAGCTCACCATTCATATATATTGTCAAATCGCGCAAATATTTTTCATCTATTGAAACCCCATCATACTCCATATCCGCAAGCACAAAAGTCAATGGAACTTCAATATCATAAACAAGTTTTTGCTCGTTCTCGTCCAAATTTTGAGTCCAATACTTTGTCAATTCAAGAATTACAGATGTTTCTTCAGTAGCAAAATTTGTTGCAATTTCCGCATTCACATCAACATATTTAACCTGTTTTTTCTTTTCTTTTTCAAACGGAGCAAACGGCGTAATTGCGTGTTGCAGATTTTCAATTGATTGAATTTCCAAATCGTGGTTGCGATTTGTGTCTTTTACATAACTTGCAAGCACAACATCAAAAATTATACCGTCAGCATTTATCCCCAAATTCCGCAAAACATTGAATTCGGTCTTGGCATCAAAAGTCGTCTTTTTAACGTTTTTGTCCTCAAAAATCGGTTTCAATTCAGAAATAACAACATCAAACGGCAATTGATTTTCGATATTAGAATGTTTCAAAGGAATATAAAAAGCTTTTATTCCGCCTTCTTCTTTCACCTCAATCCTGTCTTTTGCACTCATGCTTTCTGAAAGTGCAAACGACAAACCGATAAGTTGAGAATTTACGGCATTTTTAACATCTGAATAAGTCTTAAACGCAATCAATGACTGAGATTTAAGCATAGCTACCAAATCTTTTAAATCTTGTGAGTCAGCAATCAATTTTTTATCAAAATTAAGACTAGATTCTTTGTTCAATTCTTCACTTACTGCTTCTGAGAAAAAGCCCAATTGCATTGAACCGTCTGAATTTACCTGAGGAGCTTGAACCGGCGCAACATGTTCTGTTTTATCAAAAGAATACATAATCGAATTTATATTCTTGATAAATGTATAAAACTGCATCTTCTTTAAAAACTCTGTAACAGCAGTAGTATCAGGCAACTCAACTTTCGTTTTATCAAAATCGAAATTAATATCCAAATTTCGAATAATAGTAGCCAGATATTGACTCAATTTCGCCTGTTCAATACCATTACAAATCTTTTCTCTCACGGATTTTTCAGGAATATTTTCGCAATCCGCAAGACATGCATCTAATGTTCCATAGCGAGCCAAAAGTTTTTGTGCAGTCTTTTCTCCAATTCCTTTAATTCCAGGAATACAATCAGAAGTATCGCCACGCAAACCTTTATAATCAATAACTTGATTTGGATAAACCCCTAATTTTTCATAAATTTTATCCCAATTATATTCAACAAGTTCTCCCTTTGTAGGCAAAATAACCTTCACACAGCCGTCTTTATCAACAAGCTGAAAAGCGTCTTGATCACCTGTCAAAATCAAAACCTTATGACCAAGTTCGCACGCTTCACGAGAAATCGTGCCGATTACATCGTCCGCCTCAAAACCTTCTTTGGTATAAATCGGGATATTAAAAGCTCTCAATCCTTCATAGATAAGCCCCATTTGCACCCTCATAGGATCAGGCATTGCAGAACGATTGCACTTATAATCCGCAAATTTTTCAGTTCTAAAAGTCTTATGGCTGACATCAAAAGCCACAGCAATTGCATCAGCCTTCAAATCCTCATTTTTCAACAAATCAAAAATCGCCTTAAAAAAACCGTAAACGGCCCAAGTCGGAGTACCGTCAGACGTACTCATAGCAGTTCTTTCCAACGCATAATACTGTCTAAATGCCAGCGCATGCCCATCTATTAAAATTAATGTTTTACTATTCCCCATAAATCTATTTTCGCATAAAACTTTATATTTTTCAAATTTGTAAACAATAAAAAAGGTGACCGAAGCCACCTTTTTTTATGCACTAATTTCTTTGTTGTTATCGTCCTTTGTCGGAAGAGGGACAACCTCTGCATTTTTACGGTTCTTAACCATATCTGCCGTAACAACAAATTTCTTGATATCATTTTTCGTTGGAACATCATACATAACATCAAGCATGATTTCTTCAACAATTGATTTCAATGCTCTCGCACCAGTTTTACGTTTAATTGCTTCTTGCGCAATCAAATCAATAGCTTCAGGTTCAAATTCTAAATCAACACCGTCCATTTCCAACAAACATTTATACTGTTTTACAACGGCGTTTTTAGGTTCTGTCAAAATCATTTTCAATGTTTTTTCATTCAATTGATCCAAAACAGCATAAACAGGAACACGACCGATAAATTCAGGTATCAAGCCGAATTTTAACAAGTCTTCCGGTTGCAATTTTTTCAACATTTTTGCAGCCGCTGCTTCTTTTTCAACCTGTGTCATCGGAGCTTTTGCTCCAAATCCAACAGATGTTCCTTCGCCCGCTCTATGTTCAACAATTTTGTCTAAGCCGACAAATGCACCGCCTACGATGAACAAAATATTTTTTGTATCAATTTCAATAAACTCTTGATGTGGGTGTTTTCTTCCACCTTGAGGCGGAACGTGAGCAACAGTTCCTTCAATCATTTTCAACAAAGCCTGTTGAACACCTTCACCAGATACGTCACGTGTAATAGAAGTGTTTTCAGATTTTCTTGAAATTTTATCGATTTCATCAATATATATAATGCCTCGTTCAGCCTTTGAAGAATCAAACTCAGCATTTTGATACAATCTCAGCAAGATATTTTCAACATCGTCGCCAACATAGCCTGCTTCTGTAAGCGTTGTAGCATCTGCAACTGCAAACGGAACATCTAGCATTTTAGCCAAAGTTTGCGCCAAAAGCGTTTTACCGGAACCTGTTGGACCAACAAGCAAAATATTTGATTTTTGGATTTCAACAGAATCTCCGTTTTCTGCTTCTTTATTATGTTTTAGACGTTTGTAGTGGTTATAAACAGCTACTGACAAAACCTTTTTAGCGTCGTCTTGACCAACAATATATTCATCAAGATATGCTTTGATTTCGTGAGGTTTTGGAATTGGTTTTTCTTCTGCTTCAGTAGCCTCTGCGCCTTCGCCACCTTCTTTATCTTTATTTTCAAAGAACTCTTCATCTAAAATTTGATTACAAAGTTCTACACATTCATCGCAAATATAAACCTCAGGACCTGCGATTAATTTCTTAACCTGATCCTGTGATTTTCCGCAAAATGAACATTTTAATCTACTATCATCATGTTTTGGCATGTCTTATATTATGGGCTTACAACTTGATATCATCACCTTGTAAGCCTATTCCTTTCTTTTTTACTACTTAATAGCATCTCTTGATACAACTTTGTCAATCATACCGTATTCCAAAGCTTCAGCCGGAGTCATGATATAATCTCTATCTGTATCTTTTTCGATTTTCTTAATTGACTGTCCTGTATTAGAAGCTAAAATTTCATTCAATGATTTTTTAATTCTAATAATTTCAGCTGCTTGAATTTCGATATCAGTTGCTTGACCTTGCGCACCACCCAAAGGTTGGTGAATAAGCACTCTTGAGTGAGGAAGAGCCATTCTCTTACCCTTTGTACCAGATGACAACAAGAATGCCCCCATAGAAGCAGCTTGCCCCAAACAAATTGTTGAAACGTCAGCTCTAATATGTTGCATTGTGTCATAGATAGCAAAACCTGCCGTAACAGACCCCCCTGGGCTATTGATGTATAACATAATATCTTTTTCAGGGTTTTCACTGTCCAACAACAATAATTGAGCTACAACTAAATTTGCAACCATATCGTCAATTGGTGTGCCTAAGAAAATAATTCTTTCTCTCAACAATCTTGAAAAGATATCGAACGAACGTTCGCCTCTACTTGATTGTTCTATTACTACAGGTACAAAACTCATTTTTTTCTCCTTAT
>ERZ1034878.1095-NODE-1095-length-10570-cov-5.667998_pt1 | contig 10570 bp, 9 predicted proteins | sample MGYA00520593_ERZ1034878 | MGnify/ENA primary metagenome ERZ1034878 (study PRJEB33766, sample SAMN09781724) | gut metagenome | biome: gut microbiome | host: Homo sapiens | place: Madagascar | study: EMG produced TPA metagenomics assembly of the PRJNA485056 data...
TAGAATAAATGAAAACGCACCACACATTCTATTTCCACGGAGGAACCAATCATGAAAAAAGTCATTTTCGATATAGACGGCGTCCTTTTGAGCGAAGAACGCTACTTCGATGTATCTGCTCTGACCGTATGGGAGATACTCTACAGCCCTGCGTACATGGGACTTCCCAGCGAACGCGACGATTTTAATGCGGGTCGCATCACCGAAGGGCAGATCGCCGGCTGCCGCAGTGTGGTGTGGGGAAATGACGCCCTGCTATCCTGGCTGAAAGCGCGCGGTATCAATTCGAACTGGGATATGGTACACGCCGATCTCATCACCATCCTCTGGCTGATGGCAGAAACCTATAAAAAACGCTCCGGCGGAGAAAAAATGTCTTTTACCTTCCACCATCCACAAGACTTGAAGCGCGCCGGACAGGAGCTCATGGGACTACCCATGCCGAAAGCAGAAGACGTACTCGATCGCTGGGAGAGTGCCGTCCCCGAAGGCCTTCAGGGAGAAAAGGTCTTCCATGCCCTCAAGGATGCCATGGTGGATACGATCGATGGCGACCTTTCCTGGGCCGACCTTCGCTCCGATTTCTGGAAGATCCATACCGAAGCCTTTCAGGCATGGTACCTCGGAGACGACATCTTCATTTCCCTCCTGCATCATATGCCTTACAGCGCAGGAAAACCTGGCTTCCTTTCCCGTGAAGTCCCGCTTGCGCCCGCCGCTCACATCCTTTCCCTTTTCCGCACATTGAAAGAGCGCGGCTATGACATCGCCATCGCGACCGGCCGTGCCAGAGAGGAGATGGAGATCCCCTTCAAGATGTTCCACTGGTACGAGGAATTCGATCCCTACACCATGGCGACTGCCTCTGATGCGGAAGAATCGGCCAATAGGCTCGGCGGCCCCGTCCTCGACAAGCCGAATGCCTTCATCTTTTCCTGCGCCATCTTCGGAAGAGATCCGGACAACTACAAGGTCTACTCCGAAGAGACCATGCAGCCGGCCAAGGAGGATGAGATCTACGTCTGCGGCGACTCCTACTCCGACGTTATCGGCAGCCGACGCGCCGGCGCGAAATGCATCGGCATCCTGACCGGCCTTGAAGGCAAGGAGGCGATCCCGATGTTTGAGAAAGAAGGCGTCCCATATGTGGACCGCGTGACGGATATTTTAGAGAAATTGGATCAGAAGTGACCGGCAGCAAGTGGCTGGTGACTCGTACATTTCGTTTGTCATTTCCCTTGCACTGTCATTTTGAGCGAAGCGAGAAATCTGTTTCGTCAGCAGAGAAAAGAGGAGTGGGACAGCGATCCATGGAAAACCTGACATCCCCTTCATGTGCGTGATGGAGGTGGTCCTCACAGTAAAAACCGCGGGAAGAAAGAACTTTGGAGCTCTTTCTTCCCGCGGTTTTTATAAATTCAGAGGATATGTTTCCCAGATCGTCACAGGAATGAGGGGCTAGTGACTACTGACTTGAATACCACTTTCAGGCATCGCCTTTTTTATTTGCGGCGCCGCCGCCACCAGCATGTCTGCTCCTTGGTCAAGAGTCCCCAGCCAACAAATTCCGGACAGCAAAAAACATCCGGGGAACGCTTTCTGCCTTTACCCAAATGCAGGCGGGACACGGAATCGGCGCCGGTGTGGTTACATGTACCAAAGTACGAACGTCCTGGCTGTCGTCGGTGCTCGGCCTCGCAGGGGGCAGGGAAGCGTGGAAAGCTTGGATTTCCCGGATATTTTTTTGTTTGTCTTACATGTTCAGCCTTAGACAGGTGGGGGAAAAAGACTGACATTTCCGTGCCCTGTCCGATGAGCCGGAGCGCAAAGCAAGATCTTCCTTCCGTACGGCTGCTCTCTGTCGTATTTCTTAGCGCTAATGAATTCTGGAAATCAGAGAACAGCCGCGAAAAGGTGTACACACGATGCGCCCTTGGCTTCATGTCTGTATTGTATACCCTATTTATGAAAATTGCAAGTCTGCGTCTTACGAGCCGCTCACAAGAAATGGTGGATCACTAAAATCTATCAAGCAATGATCGCATATATATAGAATCATCTGCCATTCACAAGCTCTTTTATTCACATGGCGGATTATGTCGTGAGAAGGAGATGCTGGCAGATCGGTCCGTGAGAGGGCGTTTCTTATTTTGCTAAGAAAATGAGACGATCGGGGAATCCATTGCGGATAGCCGTCCTTTTAGGGGGAATACACCTTATCATATGAAAATTAGAAGTAAGAGATACAAGGTTAACAAAAATAAAATTAGATTAAAAAATATTGGACAAAATAAGTAGTTTATGATAGTCTCTTAGAAGGTCATCGCTGAACAGGGAATAGGTGATGAGGATTTTCATCTTTACCGTGGAAACTCGGACACACTGGCTCTTGATGGAGAACGTTTTCTTCCCGCTCATTTTGGAAAGAGGAGAATATTTATGAGAAAAGGAATGTATAAGATGTTGGCTGCTGCCCTCATGCTCACAATTTCGGGGGGGGGGTAGTAGGTAGTGCTGCTGATACTGTACTGGATACAGTGTATGTATATGGGGATAGAGATCAGGCGGAACTCCAGCCGCTTGGCTCTCTCGCTTATCAGACGCAGAATGTGGGCCTCTTAGGAAATAAAGATGCTCTCGATACGCCATTTACTAGTATGTCGGTAAGTCGTAAATCTATAGATACTTTTGCATCCCCCATGAATGGTGTCATGGATGCATTAGCATTAAATCCATCGGTCAGACCTGTGGGCGCTGGAATTGCGAACGAAGTTTCCATCCGCGGCTTTAAGGTGTCTGACCATTCTTTGTACGTCAATGGCATCCCGGGGCTTTTGGATCAGCAGAAGTTAACAGATGTATATATTGAAAATGCCAATGTCATTTCCGGACCTAATATCGGCGTGGCTGCGACGAGTGCGAATCAGGCGGTTTCCGGTACGATTGATTTCCAGTCCAAGCGTGCACAGTCTACACCGAATACCGATCTAAAACTGACTTACCGCGGCGGATCTTCTTTCCAGCAGATGGTCGATGTAGGCAAACGATTTGGCGATAAGCAACGCTGGGGTGTTCGTGTCATGGCGGACAACATCGATGGAGAAACAGCGGTAAAAGGGGAAAAGCTGACACAGAGAGACGTCTTCGTCAATATTGATCAGAAAACCGCAAATAGCAAGACAAATATTTTGGCTGGCTATAACTATAATAAACAGCAGGGGATGGTTTCATATGGGGTAGGGTTTGATTCTTCCCTTACCTCTTTGCCAAAGCCTTTGGATGGTAGCAAGACTTATGGAACTGACTGGACTTTTAATGAATATGATAACTGGATTTTAGGAATCAATCATGAGCAAAAATTAAATGAGCATATGACGGCTTTCATGAATGCAGGATATCATAGAGAAGATTGGTACGGCTACTTGGATGGCGATCCAAAAATCTTAAATGCAAATGGTGATTATAAGGTTTCTGTGGATGTGTATCCACTGGCTGTTACTAGAAAATACATCGCTCTCGGCTTGAAAGGTAAATTTAAAATTGGTGCAAGTGAACATGAATATGTCGCCAGTGTAGATAGAAACTGGGCAACAAGCTATGGCGGAGAATGGAAAAATGCATTTGGTGTAAATACACCCAATTACTCAATACAGGGAAATACGAATCATCCATCTGCAGGTGTTGCGCCAAATACTAATCCATATGCCGCACCATGTCCGAAATATAGAGAAGTAACCATTAATGGCTGGCATCTTTCTGATACCGTTTCTTTCGACAATGGGAAGTACCAGTTTATTGGCGGGCTTCATGGACAGACGTTAAAAAAGCATAGTGTTTCTAATGGTATTAATGGACCGGAAGCTAAATATGATGCCGTAAGTCCAACATTGGCTTTTTTGTATAAACCAACTGATAATTTTAGTGTATATGTGGCTCATACGGAAAACTTCTTCGAAGGTTCTATGGTAAGCACCAAAGTAAGCTCTATGTATGATGCGTATTATGAAAACGCAGGGCAATATTTGGATCCTTATAAATACAAGCAGAACGAAATTGGCTTTAAACTCAAGTCTGACAACTTACTTCATACGTTAAGTGCGTTTAAAATTGAAAAACCAAATTATGGTGATGTATGGAAAGATGGAAAACTCTACTATGCTGAATTTGGTAAGCAGAAGAACAAGGGAATCGAATACTCCTTCGCTGGTTCTGCAGGAAGCAAATTTGACATTGTGGGTGGGTTTACCTACCTGAATACGAAACAGGCTACCCAGGATGCTAACAATGGTAAGTGGGTTAATGGTGTGCCGCAGTGGTCCGCTACTGCAGGCGTAGTTTTCAAGCCGAGCGAGAATGTCCATTATATGGCAAGAGCGCGCTACATGGGGCATTCCTATATTCAGAATGAAAAGCTCAAAGTCCCCTCTTTCTTCCTGTTTGATGTCGGCGCTGACTACACGACAAAGTTGAATGAAACACCTGTGACCTTTAAAGCCATGGTTTACAATTTGTTCGATAAGAAATATTGGAACCCAATGAATAGTAACAGCCTTGCAATTGGTATGCCAAGAACATTCACTCTGTCTGCAGAATTCCGTTTCTAATTCCAAAGGAGAACCCTATGAGCAGAACTATCCGCCGGATGCCTCTGGCGATTCTTACGATCATTCTCACCGTTCTGCTCCTCTTCTCCTGTCTCCTCGGACTGAAGCTCGGGTATCTTTCTGTGTCCTTGTCGGGGATCGTATCGATTCTTGCTTCGCATCTTTCGGGAAGTGCGCTTCCTTCGGATATCGCAATGGGCATTGCGGATGCGGTCTGGGATCTTCGGCTCCCGCGCATCTTGCTCGCGCTGGCGGTCGGGATGGGGCTTTCGCTTTCCGGCATGCTGATGCAGGCGATGTTTCGCAATCCGATGTCAGACCCTTACATCATGGGTGTGTCCTCCGGGGCATCGCTGGGGGCGGCTTCTGCCGTTTTCTTTGGCGCGGGGGCAGCTTTCGGGGTATCTGCGATCGGATGCGGGGCATTTCTCGGTGCCTTGGCGTTGTCACTCATTCTCGCCATTGCGGCAGGCCGCATGGCACCGGGAGATTCATCCTATCTTCTGATCTTTGGTGCGGCGCTGGCGGCAGTCTGCGGCGGTATCACCAGTGTGCTGGTGTACATCGGGGCCAATGCGACGGGGATGGATGTGACGCTGTACTGGCTGATGGGCTCTGTTTCCTTCGCCAAACTCCTGCCGACGCTTTCTGTTCTCGCCATCGTGCTTGCTTTCATCGTGTTTTTCTCTACACAGACAAGGATCCTGAATCTGATGCTGGAAGGGGAGGAAACTGCTGTCCCGCTGGGGCGGCAGCTCCTCCCTTTTCGGCGTCTTTACCTCGTGATGAATGCACTCTTGATGGGAAGTCTGGTGACGCAGGCGGGACTTGTCGGCTTCGTGGGTCTTCTGGTGCCGCATGGCTGCCGGATGGTCATGGGGGCGGATCACAGGAAGCTCCTGCCTGTATCCGTTCTTTCGGGGGGATTGATGACGGTCTGGGCGGATATCTTAGGACGGATACTGATCCACGGTGTGGATATTCCTTTGGGTGTCAGCTTATCTCTGATCGGTGCGCCTGTATTTCTGGGGATGCTCATCCGGCGTTCGTATCATTTTGGAGGAGAAGGGGCATGAATATTTCAGTCAATCATATCTCTGCCGGTTATGGGGGAAAGCAGGTGCTCAAGGATGTATCGATTTCCTTCGAAAGTGGGCAGCTGACGGGCATCATCGGGCCGAATGGGTGCGGCAAGAGTACGCTTTTGAAGTGCATTTACCGTCTGCTTTCGCCTTGGTCCGGGGATATCCAGATCGGTGATACGGTTTTGAAGGATCTGCCGTATCGGGAAAGTGCGAAGCGCGTCGCGGTACTGGCGCAGCATCACGCAGCCGGTTTCGATTTTGATGTAGAAGAGGTCGTGCTGATGGGGCGCACGCCTTACAAAGGCATTACAGAGGGAAATAATCGCGAGGATCGTGACATCGCGCATCGGGCGATGCAGGAAACGGGCGTAGAAACATTAGCGGAGCAGAGTTTTTCTTTTCTCTCCGGCGGGGAGCAGCAGCGCGTGATGCTCGCGCGGGCTCTCACGCAGGAGACACCTTGTCTTATCCTGGATGAACCGACGAATCATCTGGATATCACCTACCAGCTGCAGATCATGGATCTGGTGAGCTCGCGTCATTTGACGGTGCTTGCGGCCATTCATGACCTGAATATCGCAGCCATGTATTGTGACCGGATCGCAGCGATGAAGCATGGAGAGCTGGTCGCCTTCGGCAGGCCTGAAGAGGTCTTGACGGAGGAGCGGATCTGGGAGCTGTATCATGTGAAGGCTGAGGTTTTTCCGCGAAAAGATGGAAGGCCGGCTGTGATTTTCGAAAGAGGGGCTGTCGTATGAAGCCTGTCTATCGTGTGATGCTCATCAGCGTTCTCTGCCTGCTCCTGACGCTTCTATCATTGGGGGTGGGAGAGATCTCCCTTTCACTGGCAGAGACTTGTCACTATCTATATCTGGCGCTGACTTCGCCGGAAGGAAATGGGATGGTCGGGCAGGATGTGGTGCAGTTCATCCGTCTGCCGCATCTTGTGCTTTCTTTTTTCATCGGGGCAGGACTGGCCGTCTGCGGGGCAGTGATGCAGGCGGTGATGAAGAATCCGCTGGCGGATCCGTATCTATTGGGGATTTCCTCTGGCGCAAGTCTGGGCGCGGTGCTGGCGATCGCACTCGGTATCGGGATGATCGGGAGCTTTGATGGGATCGGCGCCGCGGCTTTTCTTGGCGCCGGACTTGTTTCCCTTCTGATTCTTTTGATTTCTTCGATCAGCGGCAAAGGAGAGGGATTGACACTGCTTCTGGCAGGTTTTGCACTCAATGCAGCCTGCTCGGCTGCTGTGAGCTTCTTCGTCACCGTGGTGGCGGATACGTCGAAGACGCGGTCTATCCAGTTCTGGATGATGGGGAATATCCGTGCTGACTCATGGATGGCGATCGGCATTTTGGCGATTCTGGTGACGGCTGGATGTTTCTATTTCTTTTCCCAAAGGCGCATCCTCGACCTGATGCTCATGGGGGATGATCTCTCGCTGACCATGGGGCAAAAACTTTCGACGTATCGAAAAGTGTATATCGCTGTCATGGCGCTTCTTGTCGGAGCGGTGGTGTACATGTCGGGTATGATCGGATTCGTCGGGCTCATCATCCCGCACGGCGTACGACTCCTCGTAGGGAGCAGCCATGGGCGGCTTCTCCCGCTTACTGCACTGACTGGAGGGACATTCCTCTGTTGGGCGGATATTCTGGGAAGAAATGCGATTTCCGGACTGGAGTTGCCTGTGGGTGTCATGGCTGCACTGGCAGGCTCGCCCTTTTTTCTATGGATGCTGATATCCGGAAAGCAGGTGAGAAGATGAAGCGGGCTTGGCTTCTGTCGCTCCTGCTGCCGCTCGCCCTATCGGGCTGTCAGATGCAGAAATCTCATTCTGCAGGGGATTATTCGCGCCCCTTTGTGGAGAATATCAAGGTAGAGAACTACTATGAGACGGGGGTGAATCGCGAGTACTTGTCGGATGTGCCGCAGCGTGTGATCGTCATCGGTGCGAATGAAACGGAGACGCTGCTGGATCTTGGTGTCCGAAAGGCCATCCTTGCCGCTGATGATGGGCAGAATAGCCAGCAGTATGGCATCAAGGCATCGAATGAAAGGGTTTTTCAGCGGCTGCCCCGCATCGATCGCAGCACGATCCAGGCAGAGCATTTTCTGGAAATGCATCCTGATATGATTATCGCAGAGCAACAGTTCTTCTCGAAAACCCGTCTTGGCAGTACGGACTACTGGAACAGCAAGGGCATCCTCACCATGGTGCCGCTGAATACCACATCGCCGGGCAAGCTGAATCAGGTGGAAACCGTAGAGAAAGAGATGAAATTCATTCGTGATCTGGGGATCATTTTTCACAAAGAGGAAGAAGCAGAGAAAATCGTGAGCGCAACGGAAAACCGGATTCACGATATAGCGAAAACCGTGGAATATCATAAGAAACCGAAAGTCATGATTCTCGATCGTATGAGCATCCTCGCTTCTTATGGGCGAAAGAAGATCGCAGGGGATATGGCTGCCTCTATCGGTGGTGTCGTCCCGGATACCACGGCGGCGGTCAGTGATGAGATGATGATGAAGCTAGACCCGGATGTCGTCTTTCTCGTCGTGTATCGCGATGAGGAGAAGGAGCTGGCATGGCTCCGAAATAGGCCTGCTTTCCGGAATCTGAGCTTCGTCAAAAATCATCGTCTTTATGGGATACCGCTGAAATATGTGTATGGCCCGCAGACGCGCACCATTGATGCGATCAGCTATATGGCAGAGCGCATGTATCCGGGGATGTTTGATTTCCCGAAGGAATATGACTTCCATCATAGCTAAAAAGAGCCGGAGCCATCCGGCTCTTTTTTTATATGAGACTTCTTTCAAACGGTTGGGAAGCGAGATGATTTTATAGATTCTTCGACGTAGACCTCACTTGTCGGGCTTTCACGCCGCGCGATTGACAGTAAGAATTATTATGCAGTGTGAAGGCCCGCATGAAAACGCAATGATGAATTTATCTTGCGGATATTCCTTTTTTGATATATAATATATCAAGAAAGGAATATTACATATGGAGATTAAATTCTACGAAAGCGCAGATGGTCAGGTTCCAGTGAGAGATTTTCTCGATGGTCTGGATATCAAAATGCGACAGAAAATGCTCCGTTCAATTATGGCTTTGCAAGAAATGGGATATTCCTTGCGTATGCCTTTATCGGAGTTTCTTGAAGATGGTATTTTTGAACTTCGGGCGCAGGCAGGAAACAATATCAGCCGAGTGTTGTATTTCTTCATGCTTGGAAATCAAGCGGTTTTGACGCATGGTTTCATCAAGAAAACGCAGAAAACACCGGCTCGTGAAATCAAGCGAGCAAAGAAAATGCGGGATGAGTATGTGAATCGCAGCAGGAGGTGAAAGAAATGGATGATTTCGATAGATATCTCAATGAGCAGATGAAGGATCCTGATTTCAAAAAAGAATGGGATGAGAATGAAGCGCGCTATCAGCTGATGATGATGGTTCTTCGTGCACGGAATGAGGAACAGCTCACGCAGTCGGAACTGGCTGAGCGCACAGGACTTAGGCAGTCCAATATCAGCCGCATTGAGAAAGGTCAGTCAATGCCTTCCATTGCTACACTTGCGAAGATCGCGCAGGGACTTGGAAAGCGGCTGGAAATCCGTTTTGTATAGTTTCTAGGGAAACGCTGATTCTGTGATTGAATCAGCGTTTCCTTAGTTTTACGCGCATGCAAAACCCCCGATTTGCCAAAAGGTAAATCGGGGGTTTTCATTTATTGTACTCATGGATCAGAATTTCACGCGCAGCAGTCTTACGGCATAGAGGATACAGAGGATGGTGACGCCGGTATCTGCGAAGACGGCGACCCACATATTGGCATAGCCTAAGAGGCCCATGATCATGACGGCGATCTTCACGATGAGGGCGAAGGCGACATTTTCCCAAGCGGTCTTGATGACTTTTCTGGCCACGCGGACGGCTTTGGAGATGGCGTCGACATTCGAATTCAGGAAGACGACGTCAGCGGCTTCGATGGCAGCATCTGCGCCGCTGCCCATAGCGGCGCCTACATCAGCACCGGCGAGGACAGGAGCGTCATTGATGCCGTCGCCTACGAAGAGGACGGAGCCGATCTCTTTTCTGACGGTCTGCATTTCAGAGAGTTTGTCTTCCGGAAGGAGACCGGCGTGGATGTTCTCGATGCCGACGAGGCTCCCAATGGCTTTTGCACTCTTTTCATTATCCCCGGTCAGCATGACAGGGGTGATGTCGAGGGCTTTCAGGTCTTGGATGCCTTCGATGGTGTCGGACTTGATGGCATCGGAAATGGTGATGCGGCCGAGGAGGGTCTTGCCTTTGGCGACGTAGACGTCGGTGCCGACTTCTTTGTTTTCCGGAAGGGATGGGATAGAGATGCCGGAAAGGGCGAGGAGTTTTTCATTTCCGACATAGATGTCTTCGCCGTTCAGGTTGGCTTTGACGCCGTGTCCGGCGATTTCCTGCATGGAGGTGAGTTTGGGAAGAGAGAGACCTTTTTCATTCGCGCAGGTCACGATGGACTGGGCGATGGGGTGAGTGGAGTAGATCTCAGCGGCAGCTGCGAGGGCAAGGATCTCGTCTTCGCTCTTGCCAGCGGTCTTCACGATGCTTCTGACTTTGAATTTTCCTTCGGTCAGAGTGCCGGTCTTATCGAGGACAGCGGCTTTGGTATTCGAGAGGGCTTCCATGACGGTGCCGCCCTTGAAGAGGATGCCTTCTTTCGATGCGGCGCCGATGCCGGCAAAGAAGGAGAGCGGGACGGAGATGACGAGCGCGCAGGGGCAGCTGATGACGAGGAAGGTGAGAGCGGTGTAGATGCATTTATCCCAGTCGGCGCCGAAGAGGAGCGGCGGGAGGACTGCGACGGCGATCGC
>ERZ1034878.1099-NODE-1099-length-10540-cov-20.505675_pt1 | contig 10540 bp, 12 predicted proteins | sample MGYA00520593_ERZ1034878 | MGnify/ENA primary metagenome ERZ1034878 (study PRJEB33766, sample SAMN09781724) | gut metagenome | biome: gut microbiome | host: Homo sapiens | place: Madagascar | study: EMG produced TPA metagenomics assembly of the PRJNA485056 data...
CCCGTATAAACGCAGATACATGGATCATTTAACAGGCGCTCACGGGTAATATTGAAGTTTTTAAGTTTACCGTAATGAGAGCTGTTTACCTGCATCCCACAGACATCTTCTGTTCCATTCCTGTTAGATCCATTTATCGCACCCGGCTTAAGTCTGCTCTCTTTAATCGAAATTGACATAAGCAGCAGTGGATCAATTTGATAATCTTTCCCGGCCTGATCAAAGCACATTTGTGGAGCTGCGCCAGCAGACATGGAAAGGGTCAGCAATGCCGCAGGTAGTATCGATATTTTCATGGTTTGGCCTTTTAGCGAAATAAACGGGCTCTGGAGAGGCGCTTTAAAAAATACCCCGGCGGATCGTCGTAATCAAGTAAATTCACTACAAACGCGCGTGAGCGCTCTCCCGAAGGGATTTAACACCTGTCCGAAATAAACATGCCAGAACGGTAGACGGTATTAACATGCCGCTCTTTACTAACCCTTTAAAACATCACACCCCACGCAAGACTTCGTCTTGCAGATTTTTTCTTTTAATTCATATATATACCTGTGCTTATTATGCGGAATTATGCTGTGTGAACGATAAAGGTGTGTGCATCAGCACACATTGCAGTGCCTGAACCCCACACACTACAGTGCCTAATCAAGCACTGTAGTGTGTGCTAATCCAGCACTGCTGAGTGTGGGGATTGTGTGTATTCAATAAATAGAGTAACTTAAAAATGGGTAGTGCCTGATGAACACACATCACAGTGCCTGATGCACACACATGGTGGTGCCTGATGCACACACATGACAGTGCCGGATTAGCACACATCCAAAAGCCAGATTCACGCAAATCCTCAGTAAGTTACAGAACAACGTAACTCCGGGAACTGACATATAAGTAGCATTGCAGTGCCGCATCAGGCACTGCATGAAATTTTTGAGAAAATATCATGCCAAGAAAGAACATCTACTTTAAAGATAAAATTGACAGAGAAATAAATGATATTCTTGAGATTGAGTTACAAAAGGGCGCAACAACGTCTGACATGAACTATTCTTCAATAGTCAACGAATTAGTTCGACTCGGACTGATGGTATACAAATCAAAGGAAGAGGGCTCAACTTTCGATCTCGATGGTTTCCGACGCGACCTCATTAAGAAAGTCTCTGGCTCACGTGAAGGTATTATGATTCTCACCGCACTTGTCTCTGATATCTTTGTCACGATGAAGGGGCCAGACTCTGGAGTGAAGCTTGAAGAACTGATAAATGCCAACATCAGCTCGATTAACGATGCAGAAGATAAGGCTGAAAAAGACCACTTCCTGACGGATTAATTATTGGTTTCAGGCCGGACTTTTCCGGCCCTGTCGATCACTGAGGCTCACCCTCATCCCACGGAAGGTCTTCCTTTTCCACCTCCGTGATTTTTTCTTTTAAAAAAACTTCAAATTCCATACACAACACTTTCAGCGCCTGCGCATCCTCATTCTGGTCAAGCAATCTCTCAGTAAAATATCCAAGCGTATTCATTAACCTGGTGAGTATTTCGTCATTCAGACTACGGTTATGCACCTTCGCCATTGCCCTGATTTCATCTGCAAGGTTTTCAGGAATTCGCATGCTATATCCGGTTGTTTTCCCCGGAAGCAAAACTCTTTCACCCTCACGCCACATCCACAATTGCTCCTGCTTGGGCGAGGATTTAATTTCTTCAGCAACATCAACAGATTCACCATCAAGTAATTGCCCTAACCACTCTTCAAATCTCACCGCCAGAGCAATGAGCCGTTCACCCTCCGCAGTTTTAATGACAGGCTTGCCGGGCTGATAATTCAGCGACAACAAAAGCCTGGCAATAATTTCATCATTCACACTTCTGTTGCCAGCTCTGGCACATATTCTCAGCTCCATAAGCAGATTATCCGGTGCACGCAATCGCCACTCCACCGCCTCACCTGGCTGGAACTTGCGTGGACGGCCGCGACCATCCCACATTTTTTCTTTTACTTTCATAGCTATAGATCCCGTAGGCCATTTCCGAACTTACTGGTCAACAAAGCCTACCCACTTACACATTCGGATAAATCTGAATGGTTCCTAAAAGTGTGACATGCGTCACAGTTTTTTTTTTTTAGGGTCATGGGACAATTGTGCCCGCGTAAACAAGCACTTACGCGATTCACTTTTGTTTACTTCGGAGAAAACAAACATGTTAACCAAAGGCAGTGCCCTTAACGTCGGTAAGGGATGGGCGGTAGCGTCTTTATTCCGCAAAGCACGCGAAAATCGCCAGGCTAAATTTTACTTAAAGTCAGCAGGCGCTTTTTTAATTGCACTTACGGCGCACAGGGGGCCAGCAGTGATTATGTCATTGCGCTTGAGGGCACGAAAGACGGACGTAAGGCACTGGCTTCCCGTCGTGCCTTCTACATTTCAGCCTCACGCGTGAAAGAGCACGTCCAGATATACACCGACGGGAAAGCGGACTGGGTTAAGGCGGTAAAAACACCGGAGCGTGATATCAAAACGGCGCACGATGCGCTGGCACCGGAAACGCAGCGCAAACAGGCGAAAGCCATCTGGGCAATGGGGCAGCCGGTGAATAAAACGGCCATCGGTCGCGCCTGGGTGCGCCATCAGGGCATGCAGGATGCGTCACTGACGGCAAAAATCATCCCGGCCACCCGGCGCTTTCCTGAACCGGCGCTGGCGCTGCCGGTTTATGACAACAATGGCAGGAGTGCGGGCCTAGCCCTGGTTTCCCTGGTTTCCAGCCCGGAAGGACGGATGACTCAGGGGGCGACCCGAATGGTCATGACAGAGCGTGCCCGTGGCGCCGTGCTGCAGCGGAGTCAGTCCGGAAACACGATTGTGGCCAGCGACCTGACGGCCGCACTCGATGCAGTACGAAATCATCCAAAGGACGGCGTGGTCTGGCAGACGGGCAATGAGCCACTCTCAACACATCTGTTAAAAGTCAGTGGCGGAATTATCAGGGCAGAGAAAGAAGGACTCGCTCAGCAAGTTATCGCCAAAGAAAGTGAAATTGTACTCCCCGCAAAATCCGTGTTGCCTGAATCCCAGGCGGGAACTGCTGATCTTAAGGCTGCACTGGCACAGGAAGAAGAAAGACGGCAGCAAGATGCACCAGGTATCAGTAAGGCATTGATACAGGAGAATGCTACTAAAGATGAGCAGGAAAAATACTCGCTTCCGGTTGAGGATACCGTGCGCATCAGGCCTGAAATGATCGCTGAAAATGAGAGCACAGAGCCACATAAACCCGAAAGCTGGATAGTGAAACAGATAGCGGACAGTGACAGTAGCATGGCGAAGGAAGCAGGAAGACTGGACGGTCGCGAGAATGTAGCGGACGACCGCGAGCAACATACGGCGTTACGTATGGGCAGACAACTAGCCAACTCTGAGAGCGATATCGTCCGTCAGCCAGACAGTAGTGAACGCGGCCGCATGCCGGAGCGTGAAGAACAGACCCTCACAAGAACTATTCAGAAAGAACGTTAATCCCCCTTTTAATCATGAGAATCAGACAATGAAAGCAAAAAAATTAGCCGCATTAATAGTTACAACATACATTAGCTTTAGTTCAACGGCACACGCTTCAGCACCTCAGCCGGTATTCAGCCCGGAACAGGAAGCTCGTATCGGCGAAATCGCTGCCGACTATCTGGTATCTCACCCGGAGATTCTGGTGACCGTCAGTAATAAGCTGCAGGAACAGCAGGAAACACGTAAGCAGAAGATGTTTGCACTCAACGTCATGGAGAATCAGGCGAACCTTCTGCATGATCCGGACACCCCGGCTTACGGGCCTGATACTGCAAAGGTCGCGGTGATTGAATTCTTTGATTACCAGTGCGTGTTCTGCAGCCGCTTCGCGCCGGAACTGGAGAAGGTCATGAAAGCGCAGCCGGACGTCCGCTACCTCTTTAAGGAGTGGCCAATATTTGGTGGTCGCTGGGAAGCTTCACTTCAGGCTGCACAGCAGGGGCTGACGGTCTGGCAACAGAAAGGGCCGCAGGCCTATGTCACCTATCACAATGCCATCTACGCCACCGGCCATAATGAAGGCAAGCTGACGGCAGAGGATATACTCGCGGCAGCGTCAAAGGCAGGGCTGGCCGCCTCTGTGCCGGGCGACCATACCGCGTCCCTTGAGAAAAACAGTAACCTGGCAGAGGAACTGGGGCTCACCGGAACGCCGGGGATCGTCGTCATGCCCGTTAGCGGGGCGACTCCCGACACCATCACGGTTTTCCCGGAAGCCGTAACCGCTGACAGACTACAGGCCGCGATAAGAAAAGCCTCCCGGTGACAATGACCCTCACTCGTATTTTCAGCGGAATGGCTTCGTGATGCCGTGTTGAGCGCAGTCAAATCATAAGGGTCAAATTGCAGTTGGACTAAATTTAGGCTATATTAAGTCCTGATTTAACGACAAGGCTCCCACAATGAAAGTTGAAACAATCTCTTTCGTCAAAAAAAATGCAGCATCCCTGGACCTCTCGGAACCGATTCTGGTTACCCAGAATGGTGTACCAGCTTACGTTATTGAGTCCTATGACCAGCAACAGGAGCGGGAAAATGCCATAGCACTTCTTAAACTGCTGACGCTATCTGAACAGGACAGAGCGGAAGGAAAAGTGCTTACCAGAGGTCAGTTGCTTGAGGGATTGTAAGGACGCTTTCCGCTTAAGGTGAAAAAATGGAAAAAAAAGTCGTTAAAATTGAATACACGGAAACAGTGAAAATTTGCCTGTCAGAGATCGCATCTCACCTTACACATTCAGACGTTGACCCTGCTCCCGTCCTGGCCGAAATACTGGATCAGTATGAGCAGCGCGTGAGTCTCTACCCCTATGGCTGTCAGAGTTGTCCGGAACTGCTTAAAATGGGTGTCTCAAAATATCGTGAATGTAATACGGCAAACGGATACCGCGTCATTTACTCTGCAGAAGATTCTGTCGTCACGACACACGCGATACTTGCGCACAAACAGGATATTAAGCAACTCTTGTTCAGACGCCTTATCAAGGCCTGATAAATAATCAGCATCCCGTATGCAGTCTCTTATTCAAAGTGATGGCCGGCGGATTTGCCAGCAGGCTGACACTGCTTGCCTGGCCGGCCGCAGGGCCTTTCATTATGAGAGTACGAATCGGAGAACCAGCGTAGCCAGATACAGCTGACACAGGAGCTGGAACATTCTCCATCCCCATATGACATATCGCCATTTGCGTTTCTCCCTGGCATCGGCTTCTGCAATAGCCGTGTTGGCGCTGTTTTTTTTCCACCACTCTCTGTACATGCTGCAGAACAACCAGAGCCACAGAGCAAGCAATAATGTCATAATCATTTTTTCAAACACAATGTCCATAACGTTGTGTCCTGTAATTGCATAGCGTCTCCTTTCTCGGCATTCACAGGAAAGACTAGCATAAAGCATTCAGATAACCGGGGCGAAAGGAAAAGGGACGTGGGAAAGGACGGGATACTGCGTGGTGGCTAAACGAGTGCTGACGTATACACGCCGGACGGGTTCAGGAACCACTCAGGATAAGCACTGACGAGGCATGGCCAAACCAGCTTCTGGAAAAGGGCTCCGGACAAACAGAGCTTTCCGGCACTATCTGCGTGACAACAGTAAAACCAGTTCATGCAAATAATACGCTGCATCGCGGCAGATATCGGGATGCAGCAGGAATGTCAGCACAATCAGGATAATCTCCAGGATCATCATCTTTTTCATTTGTCTTTCAGCAGTCCGGGATCACGGAGACCGGTATGATCTGCCAGGTCCGGCAGACGCTATTTTTCCGACATTTGCATTTTATCGCGGAAAGTCAGATAGCCTACCAGACTGAGAATGGCTAGCAAAAACAGAATACTTGTACCCGTCGCGCCCAGACCAATCCCCCCGTTCCCGGGAGGCTGCGACAGCAAATCACCGCAGGAAGCCCCGAAGGGGCGCGTCAGAATATAGGCAATCCAGAAACAGAGCACGTTGTTTGCCCTGAACAGATAAAAAGCCGCCGCCGTCAGCCCAATCAGAGCGCCGAACAGTGCTGCGGCATTCAGATAGCCAAGATCCATGCCTTCCGCCAGCCAGTCACCCGCGGCGGTACCCAGAGAAAAGGTAAAAAGTATGGCCACCCAGTAGAACATCTCGCGTTTACGGGTGGTGATACTATGAATTGACAGGGTTTTCTCTTCGTTATGCCAGAGTACGAAAGTCAGGATCAGCAGCGAACCAAACACCCCACTGGATAAAGAAAGAGGTACGCTGAAATGGTCTGTCAGGTTGTCCGTCAGCAGCGTGCCGAACACACTGATGAGCAGTACCGTCAGCCAGTAAAGCGCCGGCACATAGCGCGTCGCGCGCATCTGGAATACAAGGACAACCACAAATAAAAAACAGGTCAGCAGGGTGGTGTAAGTCAAGCCCCAGCCGAGATCCATGTTTAAATAATCGGCGAAGGTTTCACCTACGGTGGTGGACATCATTTTGATGAGCCAGAAGAAAAAGGTGACTTCCGGCACCTTACTGAGCCCTGTGGTTCTGGAGTGAGTCATCATTTTGCAGCCCTGTTCAGCAGTGTGATGAGTTCACTCTACGGACGCCAGATTAGCTCTACCTTAGGAAAGCAGCTTATCTTCTTGGATATGACGATCTCCTGACACAGGCCTGACGTGTAGCCAGCCAGGGATGACCGCATCGCTCAGGGTTCACAGCAGCAGGAGAAGGATTACGGACCGGTAAGAGGAGGCTCAGGGAGATGGCCACTCAGGATAATAACGGAGTGAACGGGCGCCCGGATTTATCTGTTCCAGAGCAGATCCAGTATTGCGAGACCTTCGCCCTCATGAAAAAGTGACAGGACAGCCTTCACTATCATGACGGTAATAATTAATACCAGCAACGGATTCATGTGCATATGGTCACCTGCCAGACGGTCCCTGAGCTGACACAATGTATCAGAAAAGAGATCCCCCGATCGGCCAGTAAGCACAACGGGATAATCAGAGTCACATTTTGTCTTCATCGTAAATGCGATGACACCCGTCCGTACTGAACCCGGCAGGTTTATGATGGACGGCTCCATCCGTCAGGATAATGCAGACGGCAGGCATCCGGTATGACGCCAGGTACAGAGATACTACGGGCCCGCGCGCTGGCCGAGAGGCAACCGGTCATTCTGCCGCCCGAAGGTACCAGAAACGGGGATCCGTTTTGTAAGGTTTATCCACAGGAACCGGGGATAAGGGTGTGGGTAAGCGCGGCGATGTATGTCAGACAGGTCGACTCAGGTAAAAAAATGCCTGCTTCGGGAGCAGGCAAACAGGCGCTGACGGCATGCACGCCGTCAGCAAAATTTTATAATTTCCGGCAGCAGGCTGTTTGTTTCCGGAAATCGACCGAGTATGTAGGCTATCCACGACATTCGCGGAACAGGTCGCTTTCCGGAAGATAGGCCCCGGTGGTGATGTCCCAGAGCCCCAGTACGGACGCGAAAAGGTTATCGTGGGAATATGTCCTGTTAACGGCATTATGCTGCAGACACGCGGCGTTAATATTTTTAGCAGCAATGAAGCCTGGCGACATCCAGAGCTGCATCGGGATGTGCGTCTGCTGATCCGGTGCCAGTTTGTAGGGGGTACCGTGCAGATACAGTCCGCTCTCTCCCAGAGATTCGCCGTGATCGGACACATACAGCAGTACGGTGTTGTACTGTTCGCTGTATTGCTTAAGCTTTTCAATCATCTGCGCTAACACATAGTCGGTGTGGCGAATGGTATTGTCGTAGGTATTAACCAGCTGTTCCTGCGTGCAGTTTTCGATATCGCTGCGCGCACATTCCGGCATGAAGTGACGATGCTCTGCCGGATAACGCTGGTAATAGGTCGGTCCATGGCTGCCAATCATATGGAAGGCGATCAGCTTGTCTCCGGCCATTTTGCCGATTTCGGTATCCAGGTTTTCCAGCATAACATCGTCATAGCAGGTTTTACCGTCACACAGTTTTTTACTGATACCGGGATTAATTTCGACAGTCGGGATACGGCTGCATACGCCTTTACACCCGCCATCGTTTTCTTTCCACAACAGCGAAACCCCCGTTTTCTGCACGATGTCGAGGACATTTTCACTGCCGGCAGCCTTTTTACCATCGTAATCCGTCCGGTTCATATCCGAGAACATACAGGGCACCGAGACTGCGGTCGCCGTGCCACAGGAACGCATATTCCTGAACGAAATAACGCCATCGATTTTGCTGGTAAAGGCATTTGTGTCACGCGGGTAGCCGTTCATGGAGAAATTCTGGCTCCGTGCCGTTTCGCCAATTACCAGGAACATCAGCGTGGGTTTACCATTCCGGGTAACGCGCCTTGCATCATCCCCCAGCGTCCGGAAAGGCATTTTCGTCGTAAAATAGGTATCCTTCACGTAATGGAAAGTGCTGTACGCATAGTTTGCCGGGATAATTTCTTTGTTCAGCGTCGGGTTATTGCGCCCGACAGAAGCATAATCCTGGTAATACAGAGCGGCAACACCTGCAATCAGGATCAGCGAAGCGAGCATGGAAAGCAGCCGGTGGGCAACCCCTTTGTACCATTTGTCTGCATATTCAATTTTAATCAAAAACAACAGGATAGCCGGAAGAATGCCCATGAAGACCAGCCACAGCACCAGTGAGCCATTCAGGTAGGCATGCGCTTCCTGTGGGTTTGTTTCCAGTATATTTTCGATCATGGACTGATCAAACATCACTTTATATTTCAGTGTGGCGTAACTCACCACCGAACCGGTGACCAGCAACAGGGCAAAGAAGGGTTTGAGCAGGTAGCGAACCGAGAAGGGCATAAACACAAAGTTAAGCGCTGCAACCAGCACAAACGGAATGGAGATGACGAACCCCGCCCTCACATGTTCAAGACGGCTCAGGATATCGTAGAAATGCAGCAACACCGGCCAGTTAAGTAAGAATGCAAAAACGAGTGCCAGAAGTAAAACCAAGGGGATTACCCTCATCCTGAAAAGTACGGGCATTACGATCTCCATCAATAATATGTCCCCGCCCGGGGTCACAGGTTGCACCAGAAAAAGGGCAACAGGTTATCAGACCCGGCGGTTCCTAAGCGAAACTATTTTTTAATGACTAGTACCCAATCAGTGAGTTATCTCTGGTACCCGGCCTGAGTCGCCGGTAGCGGTATTGGGATACAAAGCGGAGCAGCCAGCTGGCCGTTTACCGAAGGGAAAAGATGAAGACGTCCTTCAGACTGCGCAACAGGGGAAGCAGCGTAGTCCGGAGTTCCGCCTCCTCTGTTCAGACAGTACCGGATATGACAGCAGCACGGCTGCCACCGGCATTACTGTTACGGTTTCTTGTTAAGTTATTAACTTAATATGATATTAAATGTCAGTCAGATTCAGGCGATCGCGGGCCGTGCGCAGGCGCGCTTCGCCGCGGCGATCGTACTGCTGGGTGGTGGTGACGCTGGCATGCCCCATCGCGTCCTTTACCGTGATGAGATCCTCGCCATTATCGAGCATGGCGGTGGCAAAAGTTCGCCTTAAATCGTGCGGGGCACATTTTGTAACCCCCGCCTGGCGCTGGCGGACCTGCAGGACGTGATACACCGCCTGGTCGGTCAGCCGGTCGTTCGTCAGGGTGTCAAAGCGGCGGATACGGGTGAACAACGGCCCGTCTTTTTCTCCCCGCACGTCATCGATCCACGTCCTTAGCCGCTGCCAGGTGCCCGCCGGCATATAGGCCAACCGCTCCTTGTTTCCCTTACCCAGCACCCGGAGCGCCCGCTCATCTGTGACAACGTCACGCAAATCCAGCCCTACCGCCTCTGACCGGCGCAGGCCGCAGCCGAGAATGACGGCCAGCATTGCCGCATCGCGTACCCCGATGCTGGAGTCATCGGCCTCGCAGGCACCAAACAGCGCCCGTATCTCCTCCGGCGGCAGGGCCCGGCCGCGCGGCAGGCGGCTGCCCCTAAGGTTACGCACCGCCCGGATGTGCTGGAAGCTCTCGACGTCCATGAGTTTCAGCATCCAGGCTTCCTTCGCCACCCCCTTGAGTGCCGAAAGATAGGTGTTGACGGTCGCCGTGGCCCGGCCGGTGTCGCGCAGGAGCTCGGTCACGGCCATAACGTGATGACGGCGCAGGCTGCCCCAGCTGCAGGACTCCAGGGACGCGGCGCCGAGCATGCCGGCAACAATACCGAGGAACGAGGCCATGGTCTGCCGGCTGCGGGGGGAATTGAGGGAAAGCAGGTAGGCCCGGGCGGGACCGACCGGGCTTTCAGTACCAACCAGCGCCGGCAGGAAATCCACATCAAGCGGAATGACCGCCGGTGGCGGGAGCTGCTCGGGTTCATCGTCAGGCATCAGTGTCATCCGGGGCTCCGTCCGGGCCGGAAAGCGTCCGGCGCGCTGCGTGAAAAATCGGGGAAAAGTATACGCCAGAGCGTACCGCATAGAGTCTACTTTCTCAAACGTACATTTTAATAAG
>ERZ1034878.1101-NODE-1101-length-10519-cov-11.763379_pt1 | contig 10519 bp, 10 predicted proteins | sample MGYA00520593_ERZ1034878 | MGnify/ENA primary metagenome ERZ1034878 (study PRJEB33766, sample SAMN09781724) | gut metagenome | biome: gut microbiome | host: Homo sapiens | place: Madagascar | study: EMG produced TPA metagenomics assembly of the PRJNA485056 data...
ATGTTTTATTTTAAAAAAATTAATGGAAAAAGAATTTTAAAAAGCTCTGTATTAGATGGATTGAACCATTTTTTTACGACTAGGGAAACCGTCATAAAAACTAAAGAGCCTGAATTTGAAAACGATGTTGCAGAAAATAAACGAGATATCTGTAAGTTTTTAAATATTGACGAACAAAACCTTATTCACCCGTCGCAAACTCACACGTCGCACATTGAAGTTGCACAAGTCGGGAAAAATTCTTACCCTGATACTGATGGTTTAATTTTGACAAACAAAGAACAGGCTGTTTTTTTGAACTTTGCAGACTGCACTCCTGTAATAATTTTTGACTCTAAAAACCGTATCGGTGCTGTATCTCATGCCGGTTGGCGCGGAACTGCCGGAAGCATCGCATCAAAAACTGTTGAAAAAATGGTAAAAGAATTCGGTTCAGAGCCAACTGATTTGAAATGTGCAATTGGCCCTGCAATCTCTTTTTGTTGCTATAACGTAGGTCAAGAAGTCTTAACGCAACTAAAAGAAACCGTAAAAAACTTTGAAGGGTTATCAGAAGTCCGACAAGGCAATATTTTTGTCGACCTAAAAAATATCAACAAACAACAACTGATTGAAGCAGGTGTTAAGCCTGAAAACATCGACGTTTGCCCATATTGCACAGTTTGCAACAACGATTTGTTCTTTTCTTACCGAAACGAACACGCCACTACAAACCGTCATAGTGCAGTTATAAGATTATAAGTTACGTTGTCGGCATAGCAATGCCGACCTACTACTTGTCAAGAGGTTTAATCTCAATAAAATTCCTCAACAGCTCATGTCCGTATTGAGTCAAAATCGCTTCTGGGTGAAACTGAACGCCATATATCGGTAACGCATCATGTTCAAGTGCCATAATTGTGCCGTCTTGAGTTTCTGCTGTAATTTTTAAACTCTGTGGTATAGAAGATTTTTCGACTTCTAACGAGTGATATCTTGTGACATCAAAGTTTTTGGGTAAATTTTTAAACAATTTTGAGTTTTCACAAACAAAAATCTTTGATGTTTTTCCGTGCGTCGGATTTTTCGATTTCGCAATATTTGCACCGAAAAACTTTGCGATGCATTGATGTCCAAGACAAATTCCTAAAATCTTTTTAGTTTTATAAAACTCCTCAAGCGCAGCCATTGAAATTCCTGCGGTATTAGGATTTCCTGCACCAGGAGAAATTATTATACTATCAAAATCCAGTGACTTTAATTCATCAATCGTCACTTTGTCGTTTTCAAAAATCTTTGGCTCAATTCCGAGTTCTTCAAGATATTGAACAACGTTATAGGTGAAAGAATCGTAATTATCAATCAAAATCATAATTTCACCTCAACCATTCCCCTGACAGAGTTAACGCAAAAAATCTTTTCTGCGCGCTCAATATCAGATTTATACAGGATTTTTTCTTCGCATTTGCCATTATCAAGAAGTTTTTGTCTATAAATTCCATTCAACAAACCGCAACAAATAGGTGGTGTAAAAAGTTTTCCGCTGATTTGCAAAATAATATTACTTCTCGCTCCTTCTGTCAATTCCCCTCTTTCATTAAAATAAATTTCATCAAAAACTTCTCCATTTTTAATTTTTTGAAAACTGTCAAAATACCATGGGCGATAAGTTGTTTTGTAGTATAAAAATTCATTTTTTGAATTCTGAACAATCGGCGAAATCTCGATTTTGAAAGTCTTTGAAGGTTTAACCTCTTTTAATTCTGTCTGAAATTTTCCGTCTTTGTCTAATAAAATTCGAAGCATTCCATCTTGTAAATTTTCAAATTTTGGACGAGTAAATTTAAATCCGAAATGGGTTGCAGTCTTTTGCATTCTTTTAAAATGTTCGTTTTCAAAAAGTATTTTACCGTTTTTTATGTGCATTGTTTCGATAATCTGAAACTCATCATTCAAAAATTTAGTTTTTGTCAAAGTTTCTTCCCATTCGTCTTGAATGTCGGAATCCCAGACAATTGCACCCCCAACACGATATTTAAAACTTTTTTGTTGATTATTTTTTTGCAAAATCCTAATTGGCACACTAAATATAGTTTCTTCCGGCGAAATCATTCCGATCGCACCGCAATAAATTCCGCGAGAGCCTTCTTCAACATCTGAAATCACTTTTATCGTGCTGATTTTAGGAGCCCCTGTAATTGAGCCGCAGGGAAAAATTGCTTTGAAAATATCAAAAAGTGTTACGTTAGCTCTTAAATCCGCCTCAATTTGTGAGGTCATTTGATGAAGAGTTTTGTGCGTTTCGACTTCAAAAAGTTTTGAAACATTGACAGTGCCTACCTCTGCAATTCGTCCTAAATCGTTACGCAACAAATCTACTATCATTACATTTTCTGCACGATTTTTTTCATCATTTTTCAAAAACTCAATCAGTTTTTCATCTTCACTTTGGGTTTTCCCTCGTTTAACCGTTCCCTTCATCGGTTTTGTCACAATATGATTGTCTTTCAGGGTGAAAAATAGTTCGGGTGAAAACGACAAAACAGTGTCATATTCGTTTTTTAAATAAAAATTATAAGGCGTTTTTTGTTTGCTCAACAAAAAGTTAAAAAGCTCTAATTCGTCGCCTTCATACGTAACGTCAAAATCATAGGTATAGTTGACTTCGTATGTGTTTCCGTTGGCAATTTCTTCTTTAATCTTTTTAATCGCTCTGGAATATTCACAAAAATTTACACAAGGAGTCGGATTTAGTAGCAATTTTTTTGTATTTCGTTTTTTATATATATTATAGGAGTTAAAGACTTCAAAATACAAAAGCGGGAAAATGGAACTTTCATTTGAAAATGCGTTGTAGCGTAAATACCCGACGATATAAAAATTGTTTTTCAACTTTTCAATCTCTTTAAAAGCTTTTTTGAGCTCGTCAAAGTCAAATGCTACAATCGTTTTCAAAGAATTTGTAAAAAGTTTTTCTCCAAAGATAATCATAATTTAACTATAACAAAATAGGCGGTATGTGTAAATGAAAAAATTCTCAATTTTATTTTTAATATTGTGTATGTTCTCTTTTATTTTGCCTGTAAATGCAAGAACAATTCGTCCAAAAGGTAGGCGAGCAGGGCATTCAACAACAATCGTTCGCTTCTACCCGATGCCAAAACCGTATTTTGGGGAAGGAATGGAGATCCCGAATAAAAATCGTCTTTATTCTCACGATATCTCTGAAATGCGAATAAAAGGGACAGCAAGAACAAGTTCCACAACATATCGTTCTTATAAATAATTAAGAAAGGTTAGTAGGTAAATGAATAAAATAATTTTAACAGTTCTTATATGCCTTTTGTGTACAGCAATTCCTGTATCTGCCGAAACAACAAGTTACAAAATTCGTCAAGTTGGCGACTCTATGGTTATTGTGCCTTGTTATAATTATGCAATGCCACAGGAAGAATTTTCATTCCCGCAAAGACCTACAAACATTGAATCTGCGCCTGTAAAAATTCCTTATTACACAAACAAACTTCCAAAAGGCAAGAATAGAACTCGTTCCGTTTAAGAGATTATTAAAAAATAATAAATTTTTGTTGAGATAATACATTGATACTATATAATATACTTATGTAGATTTAAGAGAATTATGAGGTAGAGAAATGTCACACAAACATCATAGCAATAATCCGTTTAAAAACTCTGATATAGATGAAAATGTAGAAATTAAAGAGGAAGAAAAAGCGGAAAAAGAAGAAAATGTTGAAGAAAAATCTTCTGAGAATAACGCTGAATATACTGCTTTGCAAGAAAAATATGATACGCTTAATCAGCAGTATTTAAGACTTGCAGCAGATTTTGAAAACTTCCGCAAAAGACAAGAACAAGAAAGAGAAAACTTGTTGAAATTCGGAACGGAAAACGCTTTGAAAAAACTAATCGAAGTTTTAGACAACTTTGAACGCGGCAAAAAAGCTTTGGAAAAAGTTGAAGATTGCGAAAAAGTTAAAGAAAGCTTTGACTTGGTACATAAACAAGTTGTTGATGCTTTGACAAAAATGGGGCTTGAAACTATTGAAACAGAAGGCAAAGAGTTTGATCCAAATTTCCATGATGCTGTAATGCAAACTCCAACTTCTGAACAACCTGAACATACAATTATTAACGAATTACAAAAAGGATATAAGATGGGAGATAAGGTTTTAAGACCTGCTCTTGTTAATGTTGCAACCGCTGAAAACTAGCTTTCAGCGGTAGTTTTTTGAAAACTTTGCCCTTTCGAATTTACATGCTAAAATAGGATTAAAATTGACTAACTGGAAATAGGGAAAAATATATATAAAATGACTGATTACTATGAAATACTCGAGGTTTCAAGAGAAGCCACAAAAGATGAAATAAAATCGGCTTTCAGAAAAAAAGCCAGAACATTACACCCCGATGTAAATAAAGCTCCTGATGCAGAGGAAAAATTTAAAGAACTCGGCAAGGCATACGAAACATTGATGGACGACAACAAGCGCGCAACTTACGACAGATACGGCGAGGACGGACTTAAAAACGCTGGATTTGATACTGGGGGACCATTCTCAGGTGGCTTTGGTGACTTGAATGATATATTCAGTTCATTCTTTGGTGGAATGGGCGGTTTCGGCTTTGGCGGCGGAGCACATGATCCGAATGCTCCTGTTGAAGGTGACGATTTAAGACTTGATATTGAAATCGATTTTAAACAAGCCGTTTTTGGTTGCGAAAAAGAAATCAAATTCGACCATCTTGAAAATTGTCCTGAATGTGGCGGTACAGGAGCAGAAAAAGGTTCTCAACCGATAACTTGTCCGACATGTCACGGAACAGGTCAGGTAAAACAGGTTACAAGGACTCCTCTCGGCTCTTTTGCGCAGATTACAACTTGCCCTGATTGTCAAGGTCGAGGACAGAAAATTTCTCAGCCATGCAAAGCTTGCAAAGGGCACGGTAAAATTCAAAAAGAAAAGAAAATTAACATCAAAATTCCTGCAGGTGTTGACAATATGTCAAAAATTCGTGTTGCAAGAGAGGGTGATGCAGGCACAAATGGTGGTCCAAACGGAGATTTGTACGTAGTGCTTCACGTAAAACCTTCAAGTGATTTTAAACGCGAAGGTAACGATGTATATTCAAGATTGGATATTTCGCCGGCACAAGCCGTTCTAGGCGATGAAATTGTTGTAAAAACTCTTGATGGTGAACAAAAAATTACGGTTCATGCCGGAGTTCAGAGCGGAAATTCAATTAAAATCAAAGGGGCAGGGATTCCTTATATACAAAGACCTTCTCAACGAGGAGATCATATCGTTGTCGTTGCAGTAAAAACACCTGTAAAAATTTCCGATGAAGAAAAAACTTTGTACAAAAAATTGTATGAACTTCAAACAAATAAAAAGCAGAAAACTTCAGTAATGGACAAGGTAAAGGGAGTATTTCAATAATGAATAAAAAGGCAGCTAGAAAGTTGGGGAGCTTTGCAACTAAGCTTGTAATATTATCAGCATTGACATTCGCTTGTGCGGTGCCAGCTCTGGCTGCAAAAATCCCGGAAAATGTTCAACAAACGATTACTCAAAGTTTCCCAAAAGCCGATTTCAGGTTTGACGGAATGATTGTTTTGCCTGACGGAACAATGTATTTACCTTTGTTCCCTGCAAAAATAATTAATCCTGAAAAATTAACCGTAAAACAAACTTATCCATCAGGAAAAACAATGGCAGCAAAGCCTTATATTGTGATATTTAATAATGATTTTGCACTATTAAAAGTAATGACTGATTCGCATGGAAACAAAACGATTTACAAACTGGCAAATCCGCCGATGGAGCTAAGAAACGGACTTTTGCCACAAGATTTGCTTGTGCCAAAAGGTCTTGTTATTCCTGATAATATGAAATCAATTATAGGAAACCTTGAAATTAAAACGATTAATGACCCCGGAATTAGAGTAGAGAGCTCAAAACCTGTTGTCACAGCGTTATCAGGTACTACACTTAAAACTCTTTCACAAATTCCGCAATTGAGGGGTAAAAGTTTTTACGTTTCATCGCCTTACTCAAAAAACATTCAGGTCTTGAATTTGGGAGCAAAAACTCCTGAATACTCGCTTGCACAAGTAAATGTACCGATTACGATGAAAGCTTTTAATGACAGATTTTTATTAGTAACAGCGTATGAAAAGCCGTCAGTGGACGTGATTTCGCTTGCAGACGATCAAATTATTAAACAGATTTATACTAAAACTCAGCCTGATGAAATCGTTATTGATAACGCAAAGAAAATTGCCTATGTTTCAAGTTCGACAGATTCAAGCATTTATATGGTAAATCTTGAAACGATGACGCTTTTCAAACAAATTAAAATTACCGGAATGTGCGAAAAATTGACTTTGTCAGAAGATGGCACAAAACTTTTCTACTATGACAAAAAAACTCGTGACATCTGGGCAATTGAGCTTGATAACAATTATTTGCTGAAAGAAATCGGAAAATTTCCAAATGTTTCAAAAATTCTTTACACAAACGACAAAATCTATATTACAAGTAGAACTAAAAATCGTATTGCAATTATAGACTATGATACGGTCGGTTTGATTGTAGAAATGGAGATTTGCGAAAAACCTATCGACATGTTGGAATTCCATAACAGAATTTACGTACTCGGAGCTGGTGACAATTCTGTTGAAGTTATTGACACAAAAACAGACTCTGTAACTGACACAATTTATTTGAATACTAATGGATTTTCTACAAAAATCAGTTGGATTGAAGGTACAAATATTGCTCTTATAACAGATACGAAAGCATCGCTGTACACTGTTTTTGACCTCGGAACAAACAAGGTTATAAAAACAATTCCAATTGATATTCCGGCGAATTCAATTGTTGTAACAAACAAGATTAACAAAATTAATAAATAGTTTTAAGGATTAAAAATGACAAAATATTTTGATGAAACAACTGAAAATATCCTTGCAGGACTTGAAGAAACACAAAAACAGTTTTGGAATATTTCACGAGTTACGGCAGAATTTTTATACACCCTAATTAGAGCCGAAAAAGCAAAAAACGTTGTTGAAGTCGGCACCTCAAACGGATATTCGGGAATTTGGCTTGGTAATGCAGTAAAATCAATCGGTGGGCACCTTACAACTATAGAGTTTTGGGATAAAAGACTTGATATTGCAAAAGAAAATTTTAAAACTTGCAAAGTAGACGATGTTATAACGACCCTAAAAGGCTCTGCATTAGAACTTTTGGAAGATTTGCCGGAAGATTTTGTAATCGATTTGGCTTTTGTTGATGCAAACAAATCAGAATATGTAAAATATTACGAAGTCATTGACAAACACCTTAAAGTAGGTGGAATTATTGCTTGTGATAATGTTTTGTCGCACGAAGCTAAGTGTAAACCGTTTATTGATGCGATTAATGCAAACCCTAATTACGAAAACGTAATTTTGCCACTGCCTGCTGGCTTGTCACTTGCAAGAAAAATTAAAGATTAAATAACTTAGTAAAAAGTCTGATTTCTATTTTGAAAAATTTCATGTTTATGCCATAATTTGAGTATGTGTAATAGCTATGAGGTGTGAAAGAAAATATGGCAATGAATACTCCAAAACAAACAGCTCACTTGAAGAAAGAAATTTTAGTAAGACTTATTAAGGCTTATTTGAGTGACAATTTTGAAGAAAATACAAGATTAATTCCTTATGATATGCGTCCAAAAGGAAGTGAAGTTCCTTACAGATGCTGTATTTATAAAGAAAGAGCAGTACTTAGAGATAGAGTTATTGCTGGACTTGGCTCTTCTATTGAAGAAACAGATGACAGCATTTTGTTATCAGAAGTTGCAAAAAATGCTGAAAACCGCGAAACTCTGGAAGACCACCCATTGACAGTTTTGACGACTGCCTGCAAAGGTTGTGTTCCATCAAGAATTTACGTAACTGATTTGTGCCAAGGTTGTGTTGCAAGACCTTGCGAAAGCACTTGTAGATTTGGTGCAATTTCAGTTCACGACGGCAAATCTCACATTGACCCAGAAAAATGTAAAAACTGCGGAATGTGTGCACAAGTTTGTCCTTACCAAGCAATCCAAAGAATTATTGTTCCTTGTGAAAATGCGTGCCCTGTCGGAGCAATTGCAAAAGATGAAGACGGTCATGCAAGAATTGATTTTGACAAATGTATTTCTTGTGGAAAATGTGCGTCAGCTTGTCCGTTTGGTGCTGTTCACGAAAAAAGCCAAGTTATTGATGTGTTGAAAAATATCAAAGCAGGCAAAAAAGTTATCGCAATGATAGCACCTGCAATGGTTGGACAATTGCCTTGTACAGCAACTCAGTTGAAAGAAGCAATTATGGAATTAGGTTTCACTGATGTTTACGAAGTTGCACAAGGTGCTGATATTACAAGCAAAAACGAATCAAAAGAATTTATCGAAAGAATGGAAAAAGGCGAAAAATTCATGACAACTTCTTGTTGTGCAGGCTACAATGAGCTTGTTGACAAGCATTTGCCTGAAATGAAACCGTTCCGTTCTGATACAAAAACTCCTATGTTCTACACAGCGGAAATCGTTAAGAAAGAAAATCCTGACGCAATTACAGTATTTTTCAGCCCTTGCGTTGCGAAAAAACGTGAAGCACTTAACAATTCAAATGTAGATTACGTTCTTAATTATGAAGAAATCGGTGCTTGGTTTACAGCAAGAGAAATCACTGTTTCTGACTGCAAAGACAGTGAATTCGCAACTCAATCATCAGCGGAAGCTCGCAACTACTGTGTAACAGGTGGGGTTGCAAAAGCTGTTCAAACTCTAATTCCGGAAGGTGTTGAGGTTAAACCTGTTGTAATTGACGGTTTGACAAAACAATCAGTTAGAGATTTGAAAAAATACGCTAAAAACGGTGCTTGCGACTTGGGTAACTTAATCGAAGTTATGGCTTGTACGGGTGGTTGTTTGGGTGGAAACTCAACCGTAAACGCTTACAAACCGGCTTTGAAACAAGTTACAGCTTACGTAAACGAGAGCAAAACGTTTTCAGAAGTGCATAAATAAAATTAAATGATAAGTGAATAAGTTTTTCGTCCATTTTGTTCGAATTAGAGTTTGATGTGTGGATTTTTTAACGGGCTTATTCACTTATTTTATTTTTAAAGGAAAAATAATGACAAATAAGAAGAGAAAAATTAGTATAATTGGGTCAACCGGCTCAATCGGAACTCAAGCGTTGGAAGTTATCGAAAAACTTCAAGATAAATTTGAAATTATCGCCCTTGCTGGCGGACACAATGTAGAATTGTTAAAAAAACAGGCGGAAAAATTTAAGCCAAAATATATTTGTCATAACGCTCCTTGCGACTGTAATGACAAAAACGGTGCTTATAAAGTTCTTCATGGTTCAGAAGGGCTTGAAGAAATTTGTTCTGACAAAGAAAACGACATTATTCTTGTTGCATGCTCAGGCAAAATCGGATTAAGACCGACTTTGACAGCTATTAGGAACGGTATTGATATTGCTCTTGCAAATAAGGAAACACTTGTTATGGCAGGTGATATTGTTATGGCTGAGGCAAAAAAATATGGCGTAAAAATCGTTCCTGTTGACAGCGAACACTGTGCAATCCATCAATGTATAAAAGATATTAATCAGGTGGATAAATTGATTATCACAGCATCAGGTGGGCCTTTCCTTCACAAAACTGTTGAAGATATGAAAAATGCAACGGTTGAACAAGCACTCGCACACCCAAGATGGAACATGGGCAAAAAAATTACCGTTGATAGTGCAACTTTGATGAATAAAGGACTCGAAATCATTGAGGCACACCATTTGTTCGGATTTGATTATAACGATATTGACGTTGTAGTTCACCCGCAAAGTATCGTGCATTCTGCAATTGAATACGTTGATGGAAGCGTTATCGCACAACTCGGACTTCCTAGCATGCATATTCCAATTCAGTACGCAATCACGTACCCTGAACGCTTTGAAGGCATTAAGTCAAAAAGTTTCAGTTTTGCAGAAATTGCTCATTTGGATTTTGAAAAACCGGATTACGAGAAATTCCCAACGGTTAAACTTGCTTATGAAATGGGTAAAACCGGTGGCACTGCAACAGTCTGCCTGAATGCTGCAAACGAAGAAGCTGTTTTTGCATTTTTGGACGGAAAAATTAAACTTTATAATATTTATGAAATCACAAAGAAAATGTGTGATGAACATAAAGTTATCAAAAATCCTACAATTGATGAGATTTTTGAGGTCGACAAAGAAGTTCGAGAAAAGACAAAAGAACTTATTTTGAAGTATGTAAAATAAATTTTAGTTATTCATGATGGCGGGGTAGGTACCCCGCCCTATTTTTTGAAATTAAAAGTCTATAAGACGATAAGGCGATAGGACGATAAGTTCTTTACAGTCCGCGCAGGACATTATAACAAAATAATTAATAATAGATTCTGAATAGCAAGAATATTATGTATTCGCTAAACGCTCATACTAATATTC
>ERZ1034878.1110-NODE-1110-length-10455-cov-12.370192_pt1 | contig 10455 bp, 14 predicted proteins | sample MGYA00520593_ERZ1034878 | MGnify/ENA primary metagenome ERZ1034878 (study PRJEB33766, sample SAMN09781724) | gut metagenome | biome: gut microbiome | host: Homo sapiens | place: Madagascar | study: EMG produced TPA metagenomics assembly of the PRJNA485056 data...
TGGGGTGTCGCCAGTACGTGTTCACGCTGGGCGGAAAAGGCAGGATCAGCTTCATGCCACCATCTCCCTGACCAGTTTTTCTGCCTGCTGGCGAACCTGCGCCAGAAAGGCCTCACCACATGCCTCAAGTTCATCGCGCCCGATGTAGCTGATTGCCGGTCCCTTCCAGGTCTTGTCAAAAACAGCAATAGCACCAGCGAAGAAAGCGCCTGTCGGCACCTGCTTCTCATCTTTCGGGATAAACCAGGCAGGCAGTTCAAAACCAATACGCCCGCGAATAAAAGCAATATGGTCCGCATCTTCCGGCCACCACACTTCGCTGGTGGCAGCTTTGATCAGGAAAACATAGCGCCCGCCTTTATCACGCATGGCACTGGCATGCTTCATGATGTAACGCATGCCGGTGATGTATTGCCCCTCATGCTGACTGGCGCGGCTGTATGGGGGATTACCAAAGGCAGCACCTTTAAGCTCCGCAAGGCGTTCTGACCAGTCATGCGCCAGCGCGTTGTCTTCCGCCGTGTAATACGCAGCACATTTGGCGTTATCACCGTCAGTGAACAGATCCAGAACAAACGGGCCAAACAAGGTGTTAATTCCCCAGAAAATGCTGTCCGGCGTGCGCCACTGATCGCCCACCTCCTTCAGTTCATGGGATGGTTTGTTCCGCAGCTCCACCAGCGCCTGACAATATTTATTACTCATTAAGCCCCCACGTAAAAAGCATCCGCAATGTCTCCGGAAGTACACCCCGGATGGGCTTCAATGAATTTCTGAACTTCATTCAAAAGACTCATGATCACCCCCTGAATCCTGCCGGGATCTGGCTGTAGTCCACGTTGTCGTAACTGGCTTTGAAGTACGGATCTTCGCGTTTTTCTGTGTACGTGCTGACGGACGGCGATAAGCGCAGGGAAAGCTCATCCCATTTTTCCCGCAGCTTCGACGGGCTGAGCACGTTACGGCACCAGAACGGATCGCGGCTGACGCGGCTGTACATCTCGCAGATTTGTTTGTGAGTACGCCCATCCTGTACACACATCAGGCGAATTTCGTTTGCCCAGGCTGTCCAGTTCGGTTCTTTAGGACGTACCACTTCGCCGTCACATTCGGCGGCCTGCTCGTACAGAGCGATGATTTTTTTCCAGAGCCACTGTGCGCAGGTCAAATCATCCTGCGTTCCCCACTGGCGCTTTTTAGGGCTGAATACAACCGCATCAGGATGGCGAGTTAAAAAATCCTGTTCAGCCATCTGCGTGTCCGGTTGCGAAGCGTCCGGACGAGAAGAGGTTTTATTCTCTGTAGTAATCTCTGTTGTATTCTCTGTAAGATCATTGGGCCATTTTGACCCGATGACAGCGTGTCGTTTTGAACCAATGGATCGTGTCATTTTGCGCTCATCCATCAGGTCACTTTGACCCGATGGAGAAGTGCATTTTGACCTGATGGATTCGTTCACTTTGACCTCTTCTAAAAGCTCACTTTCATAGTTGATCGTGTAGAAGTTGGTCATGTCACGCTTCGATTTATTGAGTTGCTCGCGACGCAAAACCCCAAGTGATTTCAGGCTTGCAAATGTGCGTTTCAGAGTGGACTCTGACCAGAACGGAAACTGCTCCAGCCACTGTTCTGTCGTGTTATAAACCCAGCGAATTCCGCCATGCTCAGTGCCTGAATTCGTTTCATTCAGCCAGTAATGAAGCTGCTGCAACACAATTGCCTCATTCAGACCAATACGGCATGCAAGATCACGATTTATCACAATGGGCTGGGATGTCATTAACAGGCTCATGACCGACCTCTATTTCCCTGAATTTACGACGAAACTGTTCGAGCGGACTGAAGCATTCATGTTCATAGCCTTCACGGAGGTAGATAACCCGTTGTGTTTCCGGCTCCCAACGAATGACTCTGACGGGCACTCCGTAGTGATCTTTGAACCAGCGGTTAACTTGTCGCAAAGGACTGTCTCCTTCTGCCGGTTGAAATCACCCACAGCCCACACTGCAAAGCTGTGGGTTACAATTTCCCTATCACCTGGTACATTCACTGCATAGCAATACTCCACCTTCGCTTTTCCACCCGGTACAGGAAGCGCAATCAGTTGCGAACGACGGTAGTGTGTTGTTAAACTGTTCATGCGTTAGTTTCTCCACAACCAGAAGCAATCGACGCCACGACGCCCGGAGCTGCACACTCGCGGGCGTTACTCTTTTCCGGCGCACAAAAAACACGAAATAACAGTGTTAAATGCTCCTGCCACTTCGCCATTACTTGGTAGCTGTTCTCTTCGATTTGCTCACGCTCAGCTTGGTCAATAACTCCATCAGCAGTTGCCTTGCGTAAGTACTGGGAATGCTTGCCAATCCATTCTATTGACTCCATCAGCCGCTGATTAATGTCACCATTGTCAATGTCATCAATGACCACCAGCGGCACAAACACCCCATTACTACGACGGGCTATTGCATCTGTTACATGCCTGGTACCACTGGCATCCTGTAAAACCATGGCCCACTCAAGTGGAAAAATTTGATCCCCACCGCTACGCAGTCTGTTATGCAATTGATCTTTTGCTGGGGTGATATCATCAGATTTATACAAACCAAGAATTTCTGCTGCTTCCTCATAGCCATGAGGTAAATCAGCAATCGTTCTTCGTATTGCTGCCACCAGCCATGCTGGTTGTTTATCAACTTTCCATTCAGGTTCTTTACCCACGGTTAATTCCTCATTTCTGTGGTGTTTTTATGCCGCAGCACTGTTAGTCTTTTGATATAAAGACACGTCAACTTTCAGTTTCCCGTTAGTAATTTTTTCTAACTGGTACGCTCGGCCTTCAGGAATAATCTCAGGCCACTCTGAAACAGACGGATGCTTAATACCTAGGGCTTCGGCGGTTTTACAAACTCCGCCGAAATAATTAATCACGTCGGATTTCCGCATTTCTGTCTCCCGTTAAATTACGTTAAGCAGAAATGTAGGATATCCAACATATCAATGTCAAGAATCCTACATGAGCATGTGGTAGGATTGCCTACATGATGAACATGAGTGATCGTATTCGCCAAAGGCGAAAAGAACTGAACCTGACACAACAAGCACTGGCTGATTTGACTGGTGTGAACCGTGTCACGGTTACTGGATGGGAAAAGGACGACTACCAACCAAATGGAGCCAACCTTCAAGCCCTAGCCAACGCACTTAAATGCGATCCTCTGTGGCTTGTTAGCGGAAAAGGCTCGCCTGAACCAAAGATAAATCTAAAACCTGAAATATTCGCAGTTAAAAAAGTCCCCCTCATCTCGTGGGTTCAGGCGGGTTCATGGACAATGACGGAGCCTGGTGTCAGGAAAGAAGATGCTGAAGAGTGGGTTTATACTACCGCCCTTGTATCAGAAATGGCATTTGCACTACGGGTCCGTGGTGATTCAATGACCAATCCCCTCGGCTCACCATCGATACCAGAAGGTTCTATCGTTATCGTAGAGCCAGATATTATTGATACAGAGTGTATTAACGGAAAAATCGTTGTTGCCCATATCAATGGTGGGCAAGAAGCGACACTCAAAAAATTTGTTGAGGACTGGCCGAACAGGTATCTCGTCCCACTAAATCCTAACTATAAAACTATTGAATGCGGTGAGAACTGCAGAATAGTTGGTCTTGTCAAACAAGTAATAATGGATTTTTGACACATCTTCCTCACTATCGCAAAACCGGGGTATCCCCGGTTTTTTTATGAGCCTATCTTTTTATGTAGGATAACCAACATAAACTCTTGACACTCACATGTTGGATATCCTACATTTGTTTTTAGAGTTGTGGTGAATGCGCAGGCTGATGCGCGAAAGACATTGCAGCTATTGCGGAAAAGAGCTGTTCGGCGGGGCAATTAAACGCCCGTATCTGGAGGTTAAAGAACAAAATGAAAGTCCAGATTTTAAACAATAGTGGTGAAGTCGTTTGGGCGTAAAACATGACCGCGCGTAGACCAAGGGAGGAAAAAGTGGGAATAGTTAGAAATCAAGCAGATATATTGAAAATCAGCTCTGAATTGCTTGGAGTTTTGAAAAGTGAGCTCACCACACATGGCATCGAGCCCACTGACGAAAATTTAAGTTGGGTTTTGTCGATTATTCAACAATCACTCAAGCCCAGCCTCAGCAAACTTTTTATCGAGTAGTGCTTCGAACTTATCGTAAAGCTTGCTTATGTCGTCTATCGGGTTTTCTGACGTACTGTAATTTTTATCTGATGTCATGGCAGCAGTCTGATATGCAGTGTGAGTCTTAACCGATAGTTGGAATAAATAAAGAATTTTTTCTTCTTTGGTCATAACTATTTCCTTCTTGGCTATATGAAAACACCAAGATACCACCGAGCCTGAAGTGGTGAAAAGACAGGCACATAACAGCTAAGTATTTTCAACCAGAGAGAATCCTTAGCGTTGTGGTGAATGCGGCTCAGCGCACGCGGGTTAAGGTTGAGGCTGACAGTCGACCTTCTGTGGATACCCACCCGTCTGGTGTGCAACCTTCGCCAGGCACCGGGAGGCACCCGGCACCACAACTTTATGCTGTGTGTAGTCCTGGCGGTACCAGTTTGTACCCTTGCTTCCGGCTGGTACCGCTCTTTTTACAAAACAGAGAAGAGCATCACCGGACGACGGGCTCATAACCCAATCCATCCGGGCGGCTGCCACCGCAGGTGTTCTTCTCCGTTTTGTGGAGAAACCAACCGACCTTGCAGGGTCGATATGATGAGGAGCAGCAAAATGGCTAGCGAACGCAGTACTGATGTGCAGGCATTTATTGGGGAGCTGGACGGCGGCGTATTTGAAACCAAAATCGGCGCAGTTCTCAGTGAAGTCGCTTCCGGTGTGATGAACACGAAAACCAAAGGTAAGGTCTCGCTCAACCTGGAAATCGAACCGTTTGATGAGAATCGTGTGAAAATCAAACACAAACTCTCGTATGTTCGCCCGACTAACCGCGGGAAAATTTCCGAAGAAGACACCACCGAAACGCCGATGTATGTCAATCGCGGTGGTCGCCTGACTATTCTGCAGGAAGACCAGGGACAATTACTGACTCTTGCTGGTGAACCTGACGGAAAACTCCGCGCAGCAGGTCATTAATATCGTTCTTAATTAACTGATTATTTATCTCATCACTGAATATCTTTATATAGTGAGGACTTATTATGTCTCAGAACTTAGACGCAACCGCAATTAATCAAATCCATGCCCTTATTTCTGCTCAGGGTGTTAATGAAATTATCAGTAAGATTGGTGCCGATGCTGTGGCATTGCCTGAGAATTTCCGCATTCATGATCTGGAAAAATTTAATTTAAATCGCTTCCGTTTCCGTGGTGCGCTTTCCACTGCCAGCATCGATGACTTTACCCGTTATTCTAAAGATCTTGCAGATGAAGGCACCCGCTGCTTTATCGATGCTGATAATATGCGTGCCGTCAGTGTGCTTAACCTGGGTACTATTGATGAACCAGGTCACGCAGATAACACCGCCACTCTCAAACTGAAAAAGACAGCACCGTTCTCTGCTCTGTTGTCTGTTAATGGCGAGCGTAACTCCCAGAAATCACTGGCAGAATGGATTGAAGACTGGGCCGACTACCTTGTGGGCTTTGATGCTAATGGTGACACCATTCAGGCAACAAAAGCGGCTGCGGCGGTCCGTAAAATCACGATTGAAGCAAACCAGACCGCTGATTTTGAAGATAATGACTTCAGCGGCAAACGCTCCCTGATGGAGTCTGTCGAAGCGAAGACTAAAGACATTATGCCAGTGGCATTTGAATTTAAATGCGTTCCGTTTGAAGGCCTTAAAGAACGTCCGTTTAAATTACGCCTCAGCATTATCACTGGCGATCGTCCTGTACTGGTTCTGCGCATTATTCAGCTGGAAGCGGTGCAGGAAGAAATGGCTAACGAATTTCGTGATCTGCTTGTTGAGAAATTTAAAGACAGCAAAGTAGAAACCTTTATTGGTACTTTCACCGCCTGATTTCATTACTGCAAATGCCCCTGCGGGGGCATTTATGGAAACATAATTTACTCAATAATCGCCGGATGGTGATGGCTTCCTTTTACCAGAATTCAGCGCGGTGCAGCGCATATACGTGGAGAACGAAATGTCATTTATTAAAACTTTTTCCGGGAAGCATTTTTATTATGACAAGATAAATAAAAATGACATCGTTATTAACGATATCGCGGTTTCCCTTTCAAATATCTGTCGCTTTGCTGGTCATCTTTCACACTTCTACAGCGTTGCCCAACATGCGGTGCTTTGCAGCCAGCTGGTACCACAGGAATTTGCTTTTGAAGCGTTAATGCATGATGCAACAGAAGCGTATTGTCAAGACATCCCCGCGCCACTGAAACACATTCTTCCTGACTATAAACGGATGGAAGAAAAAATAGACGCCGTAATCCGTGAGAAATACGGGTTACCCCCGGTTATGAGCACGCCTGTGAAATATGCCGATCTCATCATGCTCGCAACCGAACGCCGTGATCTCGGGCTTGATGATGGCTCTTTCTGGCCTGTACTGGAAGGTATCCCGGCAACAGAGATGTTCAAAGTTATTCCACAGTCGCCAGGCCATGCCTACGGGATGTTTATGGAACGCTTTAACGAGTTATCGGAGTTACGCAAATGCGCATGAGTCTTTCAACTGCACAACCATTGGAGGGGTAGCAATGAACAACTTAATGACAACTAAACAGGTCGCCGACTTCTGTGGTGTTTCAATATCAACAGTGCTTCGCTGGAACAGCATAAACCATAGAACAGGTAAGAAATATAGACCAGACTTTCCTGATCCTGATATAAAATCCTGTCCCAATAAATGGGCATCACACAAGATTTATAGGTTTGCGGGTATTATCGAATAACATTTATTTGTTTCGATGTTAGCTGACACATCTATGGCACAGAGCAAAACCGAATATGATTGTCCACTCTGTGCTAGTAGAAAACATAGATATCAACTATCCGTACCAATCTGTGAGTATAGAATAAATTAATCTGCTCGCAACTAATAGCCTCTAACAGCCAATACAGTGCCACCGATGATACAAAAAACAATACTCCAAAAAGCGTCTGGTATTGGATTGTCATTACTAGCTTCCGAGGTGAGATATGCATTAAGCCAGGTGCGCTGGAAAAGTTATGTTTCCCTAATGGAATTGCCCATGACTCAACATATTTTTTCTCTGTTGCTAGCGAATAGACCTAAAATGATAAGCACCATTAACATCAACAGCGCCCCCTTGAGCTCTTCTTTTCGGTGAAAAGCCCATCATCAACGGCGCATTGCCTAACCCGAATTCTAGCCACCTTAGCCAGTATTTACCCCCTAGATACCAAATGCTTACCCCTCTATTTGCTCTGATAATACTTTATTGCATAATCCCTCACTACATTAGACACTGCGTCAATCCTGCCTTCTATAGCTTGTTTTAACGCTTTCGGCACATTCCTCTGAACCAGCCCAAGATATGGCTGTTAAATTTTTACTTACATTCAAAAAAACTTTAACTTTTGCAATCAGATCATATGATGTTGTTAATGGTAATATTCTGAATCTAAAATGACTTAAGAGTTCGTAGGTTAGAGGGACATGTATGACTTCTGAAAGCAACAGAATTGGGAAGATGGGTGTAAACTACATAGAAGGTGTATTGACAAGATGGGGATGGGGATATCAATCAATTTCGCAAGAAAATGATGATGGGTTTGATGGCTTAATATATATAAGATCTAAACGATTTGAGGCGAAAGATAAAGAAAACCGGAGTAAACAATCTTGGGAGTTCACTGGTGGGTTGATTCATGTACAAGTAAAAAGTGGAGATACATACATTAGTAGTCGTAATAAAGATGAAATAAGGATCAAAATAAAAAACCTCAATGAAAAGAAGAAAATATGGTCTAGATCGTCTATTCCATGCATACTTGTATTTGTTTTTTGGGATCATAATGAAGTTGAGTATTCCTACTGGGCTGATCTTAAATCTGAATTAACTTATTGTGATAACAGTAGTACGCTAATAAAAATCCCCTTAAAAAATAGATTTATGAGATCCCAAGAGTGTAAGGGGCCTTTAAGACGACTTGCAAGGGTATCGGCCAACTATGCAGATAAGCCGCTGATAGATTTATCAAAATTTGACTCATTAAGTGGTAAGCTACCTACAAGTCTAAACAGTAACCTAAATTGTTCTTTGAAAAAGAAAGGTATTGAATTCTATCAGAAATGGCGATTAATTGGGGCTACAAACCCTTATTTTGGTCCTGTTCTAATAAACAGAACTGGTTGGAGTCATATAACTCGACGAAATCGCCCAATAGCAAGAATTGAAGCAAGCTTTAATTTGTTACCTTTAGCAGCAAGAATTATAAATGATGTATCTACATGGCGAATGTTAACACCCGTACGACGGTATGATAATAGAAAGGATGGTTATGTTTGCTTTATAGATTTCGTTGGGTTAACAGCCAAAGTGAATTTAAAGAATCGCAACTCATCAGAAGTTATGGTTGTGTTAAAAAGGGAGAGGAGGTATAAACAGGGTGAAGACTGTTCCTCTGCGAAAACAAGATTATGGTTTTACACTGTTTATGAACCTGGAAGAGGAAAATAAATTGAGGCGGTACAATCGCGCTCAGGCTGTCCCAGACGTGATGCATAACACCACCGGTTCCAGAATTTAAGGATCTGGACCTTCAATTATGCGTGTACCGCCTTATGCAACAATACTATAAAATTATTAAACGTCAAGATGTTCAATAAGATTTGGGCTTTCATGCCACAACACGAAAGTTCATTTTATAACGTCTAAAGCTTTCACAATGTCCGCTTTTCTCAGCTCAAAGCGGACAGTCATATTTGATTGTATTCTGGCTACTGGAGCCTCAGTTAGAGTCTGAGATAGTACAAGTAATGATCGATTCAACTCTCTCCCACCATGCCTGGTAGGCTTTACGCTGTTCTTCTAGATAATCGCTCTTATCATAAACTTGCCATACCCCTGGCAGTTTATGGCCGAGCATTATTTCTGCAATATGAGGCGCAGTAAGATCAGAAAAGTTTGTTCGTGCTGTTCGCCTCAAATCATGAAGAGACCAATGAGGGAATTGATACCCCAAACGCCGCCATGCGTACTGCATTAAATTGTAAGGCAGCGACTGCAATGATGTTCGTCCAACGGGTTCCCTGCTTCCTTCCTTAGTAAAAAGCATATCGGAACCATTGTTCATAGAGATAACGTACTTTATAAGCTCTTCAACCGGTTCAATAATGGGGCGCTTTAGCGGTTCGCCTGTTATATCCCCTGTCTTATGTCGTTCTGGCGGTACAGTCCATACCTTATTAATGAAATCAAAATCATCCACCCTAGCGGTAATTAGCTCTGAACTACGGCAGCCAAAATGCAGCAATAGTTTAATGAAGGCCCGGTATTTAGGAACCATTCGAGAACCATCGATCGCAGCATAAAGGATTTTAATTTCATCATGTGTCAGAAACCGTTTCTTCTGACCTTTACGGATATCCATATCTTTACCCGTGATATCCGACAGCGGGCGGGTTTCAATGAGCTTTCTCTTATAGGCCCAGACATGGGCCTGCTTTGCGTTAATTAGCAATCGGTCTGCTATTGCTGGAGTCTTAGTGCTAAGAGGCTCTAGGACTTCTAACCAATCATGCAATGTAGCTGCATCGTGAGGGATACTCCCGATTTTAGAGAACAGGTGCAGCTCAAACGAGCGGAGTATCTGTTCAGAACCTTTTTTATTTTTTACACAATATGCTTCATACCAGGCACGGATCACAGACTCTACCGTCATGGCTTCAGTAGCTTTTCGTTTTTCAACCTGCTTGACCAATCGTGGATTACGGTTTGACTCGAGTTCACCACGAAGACGGAGAACTTCTTCTCTGGCCTCTTTTAATCCAGTTGCCGGGTAAGTTCCGATATCAAGACGCTCACCTTTCCCTGCCCATTGATAACGATATTGGAACACTACGCGACCTTTCGGTGATACTCTGACAGACAGACCATCACGATCGGATTTAACCAAAACCTTATCACGTTCCTTTCCAACGACTGAACGCAACCACGCATCAGACAGCGCCATTACTCACCTTGTACAAATCGCAAAACACCTCTGCTGCTTTGTACATTATGTACAAGTATATGTACAGATTTTTGATGAAAGCAAGCTGATCGATTTAAAGTTACATGAAAGAATTTTCAATTAAAGAAGCCACATAACCAAATGTATTTAAATGAGTTATATAGCTCAACCTCAATTAACTGAAAGGATTTTGAAAGAGTAAAAGAGCTTTAATTTGGGCTTAATTATTGGGGTGAGAAATAATGGCAAAAGTGCGGCGCTTCGCCACCTCTTGCAAATAAGGAG
>ERZ1034878.1111-NODE-1111-length-10451-cov-11.666795_pt1 | contig 10451 bp, 13 predicted proteins | sample MGYA00520593_ERZ1034878 | MGnify/ENA primary metagenome ERZ1034878 (study PRJEB33766, sample SAMN09781724) | gut metagenome | biome: gut microbiome | host: Homo sapiens | place: Madagascar | study: EMG produced TPA metagenomics assembly of the PRJNA485056 data...
CTCTTATATCGAAAGCATCAATATGACAATTCCAACGGTCTGCTCCGAATTGTCGAAAGATACAATTCTGACATCCTCTTTGTTCTTTACAAAATTGTGCAATGGTTTCTGCGCACTCCAATACCCTTTTATTACTTATCATCTTCTGTATCTTCACCTACCCAATACCCATTCTCTTTTAGTTCTTCTGTTAGACGGTCAATCCGCAATGCCGCTTTACCAAGGGTATAATATTGAATAGGATGAAATATCATTAATTTCAATTTGCCCCAGAATCCAATATCGATACCAATATGTTCGGGAAAGAAATCAGATGCCGCCTGATATGTTTTAAAAATGTCATACAACTTATTAGCCATATACGTCCTCATTTGGAAACGACCCAACAACTTCTGGTACAATACTGTCTGTACCGCCATAATATACTCTCGGATTTACAACTGTAATTTTGTGTTTCCCTCTTTCTTTTAGATGAACAGAATCCCACATAGGAGTTTTCATTTCATCTAAATAAGAAATAATACGATGTTTATTATTCGGATTGTGACCAGTAATTTTACACACAGCAGAAAACTTTAGTGCTCCTACACGAAGTCTATCAGTTTCCAACGGATTGATGCTGACAACATTGGTTTCTTTATTGACCCATGGAATAATGGTGAATAGACAAGCTAATTTCTTAGGACTACTAATACCATAAGTTCTGTACAACTTCTGAATACCCTCATGATATAATCTAATAACAGAATATTCAGGTAGTATCTTTTTCTTTAGATAAGCTATTCTCGAAAAAGAAGAACAGAGATGAATATTTTTTTCTTCATCTACATTTATTAGATTTGCTTTAGTACATTCAGAAATGAAATTATATGCCGTTCTCTTTGTTATGCCAAGAACGTCATATAGGTTCTTGGTCGTTATTGGTAATCCATGATACTCAACCATATTGTCCTTGTAGGAAAGAAAAGCAGAAAGATAAATTAGACGAGATATATTGGAATCACTGATTTCCCAATTGAATATTGGAGAACTTACTTTATACATAAACCATGTATAAGAACCATATTTGAGATATTCTTCTTTTAGCTGTAACCCGCAGACTTTCTTTGGTTCCTCCAAGACGGTTATTCCTCCTTAGATTGTTCTGTTGGGGAATCTAAAGAAGAGTTTTCCTCTATCCAGTTCTCCAATAATTTTCTCATTCTTATAGATGGAACGTAAATATTTATTCCTTTTCCATCTCTAATACCCGACCGCCAGATAAATTCCAACATTTCCGTTAAAGCGTATTCGTCTTCGTTTATTTTAATTCCATTGACAGCGAAAAAGTTCTTGACAATATGGTCTGGATATATATTTACCGGATAGACAATACAGGTTTTATCCCTATATTCACCCGTTCCTCTCGAACCAAGGGGAAGAAATCCTTTGGTATACCCCTTGCCCTTCATCTTACGTTCATAGTCTTTGAACGTGGTCCACATATTGTACTGAGAACCTCGCCCGATGATATTGAAAAAATAGTTGTAGATATTATCAGTCAGCCTTTTCATGGCGACACCGTCTCGAATAGCATTATACCATGTTTCAGACAAAGCGCCATCAGTGTCCCCAATTTGATTTAACCTCTCATGTTTGCAGATGCTAATTAAACCAGCATAATCATATTCGCTATTCGTGTTTTCGTTATAAAAATTTACAAGGCGGTAGGTGTCTAAGGAATTACCCATCACAGACATATAAGTATATGGAATGCTATAGTAATCATAATAATATCTTTGTACCTGAGAGTTAAAACGATAAGTCAGAACGTAAATTTTTCTAAAAACACGGAACACTTCTGTAGGGAATAGCCGATATATTGATTTTTCATTATAATATACCAATGAACCCAAATCAATCAGACGTTTATGCTCTCTGTACTCTCCAACATAATTTTTGTATTCGTCTCTCCATATCAACTGTTTTGTATCTTCTTTGATGTCAGCGTATCTGTTCAGAATATTTTTAAGGTCGTAACTGGATATATGATGTTCCTGAACAACATCCGAAATTTCGTCTAAAATAAGAGTATAGCCAGTTGCTCCGCAAATATCAATCGCTTCCTTGTCGAATTGTTGGAATAAGGCGTAAGTGGAAACGACATTCTCCCCGTTCTTTATTAGATTTTTCAAATCACTTAGTTTGACACTACCATCTTGAAGCCTTGGAAATTTGAAATGCTTTTCTTTGCACCGAGAAATAATTCTCTTTGCCTCGAAAAGAGAGGGGGTCACATAAACAAAACGCTCGTCATCCTCCGACTTGTTTATCATATTGATAATACCCGCCGTTTTGCCCGAACCCATTATAGAGTCCACAATCTTAACCTTACAATCGTCGAAGCTCAATGTTAATTTCCTCCTTAGATTCTGAAAAATCAGCCTATTGTTAAAGCTCAAATTATTACTTTTATAATATATTTTTATAAGGCATAGCCTTAATTATCCTTACAAACAAAGGAACTTTTTGCGTTTTTATAACCTTTTTTCAAAAAAGTGCATTTATGCCATATAAATCAAGGAACTTTTGAGGGTGAAATAAAAATTTTTATCACCATATTTTTAAAAACAGTGATAAATTTAAAAGACGGTCAAAATAAAGAAACATTAAGAGGCAGAATTTTCTTCTATCCAATTTTCCAATAGCTTTCTCATTCTCTTGGAGGGAATATAAACCCATATTTCCTTTCCATCTCTAATAGCAGAACGCCAGATAAATTGTAACATTTCCGTTAGAGCATATCCATCTTCATCAACTGTAATCTTATTTGTTATAAAGAAGTTTTTTACGAACGGATTCAAATATCTATTAACGGGATAGGCAATACAATCTCTGTCTCTAAATTCGTTTGTAGACCGAGAATTTAGCGGAAGAAATCCATTTGAGTACCCTTTTCCACGAAGTTTATATTCGTAATCCTTAAATGTAGTCCACATATTACAAGATGAGCCATGCCCCGTAACGTTGATAAAAAAGTTACAAATATTATTTTTTAATCTCTTTATACCACCACCGTCTTTATTCGACTCATACCACGTCTTAGATAGCGCACTATTGGTATCTCCTATTCTGTTAATCTTTTCGGCACTATGAATGTGAATTAGCTTAGAGTAATCATATTTGACATAATTTTTATCCCTATCAAAATCTACAAGATGATAGGTATCTAAAGAGTCTCCTTCTACAGACATATAAGTATACGGAAGTCCATAGTAGTCGTAGTAGTATCTTTGCAATTGTAAATCAAAACGATAAGTCAGAATATAAATCTTTCTGAAAGCACGAAATACATCAATGGGGAAAAGCCAACACATTAAGCTATTACCATAGTACACCAATGAACCAAGCTCCATCAAACGCTTATGTTCGCTATAGTCTCCTACATAATTCTTATATTCCTCCCTCCACACCAACTGTTTGGTATCCTCTCGAATATAGGCGTACTTAGACATAATGGTTTCAAAGTCGTAGTCGGACATATAGTATTCCTGAATAACGTCTGCAACCTCATCCATAATTAAAGTGTAATCAGATGACCTACAAAGACCAATTAACTCATTGTCAAACTTTTGAAATAGAGCATGAGTAGAGGCAATATTTCTTTCTTCTTTGATTAGTTTTTTTAGATTGTCCAATTTAGAACTGTTTCCCTGAAACTTCGGGGTTCTAAAGTATTTTTTCTTGCACTGGGTCATAATCCGGTCGGCTTCTGACAGTAAGGGGGTGATATAAATAAATCTCTCATCATCTTCCGAACTGTTAATCATGTTAACGATACTTGCTGTTTTGCCTGTGCCCATTATAGCGTCTACAACTCTAACATCGCAGTTATCAAAATCTGGCATATGGATTCCTCCTTCTTAGATTAATGAGTATACAGTATACCCCTACACTTATATTATAGCAAAAAATCCCTTATTTGTCAAGGGATTTTAAGTAAAAAAGAAAAATATTTTTAGTCTTTGTAGTATAAATGGCAGTGACACCATCCGTGCTCCATGTCTCTAAATTCTTTGCACATACATTTCGTATCTTCTGATTTTACAAGAGAACACGGACAATACCCATTATTTTTCTTTAGATTTTCTCTGATAAATTTGACGTGTTCTTTGTCTTCGTTTAGACGAATGTTCATTTTGTTTCCTCTTTCTTCTTGAATTTTTCACAGGCATCCGTATCTTCGTAGCACAAAAATCCGAATGGATACCCGTCATGATCTTCCTTACAACACAGACTCCAATCTCCACACCCTATAAAATTCATGCAATCTTTGCATTTATAGACGATGCTCTTGCTCATTCTGTTTTGACCTCCAAGTAATCTAAAACATATTTCATATCCAATCCGCCCTCGTCCCAAGGTCTCATACAATATTCCCACAGCTGAGGATGGGTTTGTTTTAACTTCTGAAACCGATTTGGTTCCTTCTCCCTATGAGCACCAAAACCACAGAATACACAGCCTGTTCTTTGACATCCCGTAGTGAAATATTTACCGTTCTTATCTTGTTCGATGTTTCCGTAAACAGGGCAGTAAGGAATGCTAAATCTCTTTAGATATTCTAATACGTCCTGCTCCGTCCAGATAGACATAGGCTGAGAAGTAATCCTTTTACCATCAAAAGCGTTACAGCCACTTTCTCTCCATTTGATAGCTCTTAACTGACTTTCAGAAGCCATGGAGCCAATAATAGGGTGTAGTCCCGTTTCTTTCTCGTATTTCTTTGCTGGTTTCTTTTTCATGACATTACAACACATATGACTTATTGGAATATCGCTATCTCTTAGATTGGTCCATCGTACAAGAGAGAATTTATTTTTGTATTTCTTATTATATTCGCTATCAGAGTCAAATTTCTTATTCCAGCACCCGGTAGGATTATTTCTCCATTCATAGATACCCTGTGATACTTCTTTAGATATTAAGGGATAACCATATTTTTCTATTACCCGTCTAAAAGACATTTCTGGTCTCAGGATAACAACGTTATCAAATGTTTTAACAAACTGCTTAATTTCAGGATATTCCAGCCCTGTGTCAATATATACCGCTGGAACATCAGGATAAATCCTACGAACCAAATCTAAAAGAACAGTGCTATCTTTACCTCCGGAAAAGCTGATATACACTTTTCCTTCCAGTCGTTCATAGAATTCAATAATTCTTGTCTGCGTAATTTGAATTTTTCTGTCCAAGTCAAATGACTGCATCTTCTTTAAGTCTTCATTTGTATATTTCAACCATATCACCCTATAACAAGTATTTTAAACTGGTTATAGGGCAACCCTAATGGCTTCCCATGCCTTATTTAGACGCTACTAATAGGGTTTTACTCTGAGTTTTCTCACCCAAACAGAAACCCGAATTTAATCGGGTTGATAGGTCGAATATACGAATTTACTGGCATTTTAGTTCATCTCCTTGCTGTAAAATACTTGTTTTCTCTTACAGCTCACACCCGTATGCTCTACCATTATGTGTTAGACACCATGTTCTACCATTGCAAAGGTCTACATGAGAATTGGGGTCTTCATGGGAGATATTAAGATATTTCTGCATTTTCGATATAGCGTCAAATCCATTATTGGAACTGAAATAATACTTTGTTCCATCGTCTAAGCACAGAACCATTCGTAACACTATTTATATCCCACCTTAATAATTGTCCCGTGTTTGTGCCATTACAAAAAAATCTTTCAAATCAAACCACTTGTCTTTTAAAATATTTCCAATACAAGTGATTGTATTGCCCCATTCCGCTCTTTTAATACGCACATATTCACCTTTTAAATCCTCCCATTTACTCACGCCTACCGTATCCATAACACGCATCATAGCTTCAAGGCCGGGACCATATCCATTAAATTCACTAGCTCCAAGATAACCCTTACCAATACAATATCCGCCAATATTACAACCCCATCCAGTGCTTTCTACCGTAATCCAAAAAGTTAAGCAACCATGATCTTCCATGGTAAGTGAAACATTCGTAATTTTTTGCGTTTTCAATTTCCACCTTTATACCACCCTATCATTTTATAATTTCATTCTGTTGAGTATATTTAAACACATTTAATTACATTTAACAATATATTCAATTATTTATTTTCCTCTCCTTTATGTTAGTCGTGTTTCTTTATGAGACTTTTTTTGCATATTGGTTATTAGACGCAAGATTTACGCCCAAAACCTCATCGTAATGACTTTCTTCATCTGGAACAAATCTGCCAAATTTTATAATGATATTTTTGAATTCAGATACAGCACCAATGAAATCCGTAATCTCATCTTCTCTATATCCGGTATAAATCACAATATCATCATCACACACATTTCTTACTTTTTTTATAAAAGTAAGCAGTTCGTCTTTTGTGTCAAGGGGTTCCAATCCTCCACATACAATCGCTTTTGTCATAGGATTATCTATATATCGTCTTATGATGCTTTTATCATCTACCCATATAGAGGGAGAGTTTGCCAGAGGGCTATTCTGGCAAACTCTTTTTCCGCAATCCTTTTCGCATTTGAATGTGCATTTTGGAAACCCTATAAACATAGATGTTTTTTTATAGTTTACAAAGTCTTCAAATACAATTCTTTTTACGAACATTATAGGTCTCTCATTTCCGACAGTTCAAACCAATTTCTTCTGGCAAACTCTGCTTTTCTTTCCTTGGAGTAGGTGGTAAGTGGAGTTAGGAATCCTGCGATTCTCTGATAGGTTGTATGAACACCCTCACCACAAATAGGACAAACGTCTCCAAAGAATCCGTGATTATGGATACACGAATTGATTCTTAGATTAAATGCAAAATAAACAACGCCTTGGTCTGCGATGTAGTTCAGAATTTCCCATGCGGTACCGAAGTTATTAAATGGAGCTTCGCAATTGATATGGGAAATTGACCCACCCGAACAGGCTTTATCGAGAATTGCACTTAACCGAATTTTCTCTTGTAGTGTAGTTTTTACACCAAGAGGAATCCATTGGTTTCCATACAAAGGGAGTTCATACGGTTCATCCGGGAAGATTTCTTTATCCTTCTCCATCAGAATAGCCGCAGCTCGTTCAGCTGGCACCTGTTCTATGTTTATACTATAATCTTTGTCTTTTGCAAATTCGTCCTTTACTTCGGTGATAGTTCTAAGGATGTCTTTCGCAAATCTAACACCATCATCAGTGTAGAAATTATTTCCAAATTCATCCTTGACAACATATCCAAATTTCTGTAGAGCCTCGAAAATTCCCAATATCCCAACCGTGACATATTGAGATTTTAGATTGATAATTTTCTTGGAATAGTTTGGAAGAAGTCCCTTTTCTACGTTCCTCGCAATAATGCCACGAACAACATCCAAAACCTTTACACAAAGCAGAACCTTGTTTTTAAGTTCATTGAGATATCCATCTTCCGTAGATGTCTCATAAGCGATTCTTGCAAGGTTGATAGTGTTTACCTTGACACTTCCAACTTCAAGAGCTGTGCCACCAAGAGAATTAAAATATCCTAAGTTTTTAACATCAGAGACTAAACGGCAGCAGTTACTGAGACTTGTGATATCATCACTTACAAAGAAGTTACTATCTGCCCACTTCATATTATGCCGACAACACCATTTTGCAAAGTCTTCATCGACAAACTTTCCGTTCTGTCTAAGAAGTGAAAACGTTAGGACGGGGAACGTCATCATATTCTTACTTCTGATTTCAGAGATAACGTTCATAAACGCCTTTTGGTATTCCATGAATTCATCTTCGAAATCAATAATATCTGTTCCGTCAGGATACTTCTTTCCGGCGAACAACGATTCAAAATAAGGTCTGTCGAAAATAGAGAAATTAGTGAATGCAGATTGAATTCCAGAACGAAGGTACGGCTGGTTCAATTTATAAGAAATTCTCTGAAATTCTTGGTCACGATACCGTTCTGGTGTATCAGTAAAATAACCCGATTCGCAATCCTTTTTCCAAAAATAAAAGGAGTATACAAGAAAGCTCGGAAGTCCTACTGCACCGCTGGAACGGTTACAGGCCCAGCTTACAAATTCACCTACAAAATCGGTAAACGTTACAAGATGCTTAGGGGGTTCATTATTGAAATTCTCAATAAAGAAAAGTCCTTCGTTGACCAGTTTCTCAATATCATATGCGAAACAGTATGGCAGAGTCGTTGAGGAAAAGGCATCATGGAGATAGAAGTGTCCGTCCCATTCGTTTTCCAGCCACTCAGATGCCGTTCCGTATCCATACTTTTTTGACAGCTCATAGAAGATTTTGTTAAAGGCAAGTAGCTTCATATGAGGTTTGTTCATTTCGTTAAGCAAAGTGACAATATCCTTTTGCCCAACGTTCGCATTTCCATCAATTGAAGCATCTGCAACCGTTTGTTTATCGACAAAATTGTCAATAAAGTCAGTATAGCTAAGTTGTTCGTCAGCAAAACCGTTTAACTCAGCAAACCGTTTGCCATAAGAATTTTTAAGACGGTTGAAGACCCCTGTAAAGCTCTTGTCAAGTTTAATACTAATGTCCAAAATCAATCACCTTTATCAATCCACTGCCTTGCAGTGATGAAATCCATAATTTCTCCGTTTACCTTTAGCATAGGAACAGAGGTAAAACCAAGAGACCGCATTTCTTCTACATCGTTGACCTCTTGGTACTCAATATGTTTGTCTTTGAGTTTCTTTTCCAAGAGCATACACATAGGACAATGGGTCGAATACAGAACAACTTCATCTTTTTTGTCCAATGGTATCGTTCCTCCCTTACAAAATATTTTCCTTTGATTCCTGTAGAGTTGTGCCGTGCATCACGACTCTACACTCTTATTATAACGGATTTCGTGGCATTCGTCAACCCCCTTTTAAAGAAAAAATCAACTTTTTTACCCCTGTTCTATCCACGATTTTAATAGGTTTCTCATGCGAGAACTGGGTATATAAACATTGATGGGATTACCTGTTCTAATCTGACTTCTAAACAGAAATTGGATAAGCTCAGACAAGGCGTAGGTATCCTCATCAATCTTTATTCCTTTAGACACGAAGAAGTTCTTAATCATAGGGTTCATATATCTATTAGCAAGATAGGCTACCGTAGTCTTATCAGAGTACATATTGGTAGCCCTCATGCTCAAACTTGCAAAACCCTTGGTGTATCCTTTTCCTCTTAGACTTGTCTTATATTCTTTGAATGTAGTCCAGAGGTTGCTATCAGAAGATGTCGCAGAAATATTTCTGAAATAATTATAAGTATTGTTTTTTAATGTTTGCATAACGACGTTGTTTTTATTTCTCTGAAACCACGCCAAACTAAGGCTCCCCGTATCGTCACCGATGGTATTGAGCTTCTTATTATCACAGATGTGAATTAGATTTTTGATTTCAGACCAATCATATTCCTGTGGTTCTTTGGTGATTTTAAAATCTTTGACATATAGATGCTCAAAATCTAAACAGTGATAGTCATAGTAGTATTTCTGGATTTGAGCATCGAACAGATAGGTTAGGATATAAACTTCTTTAAAAGCCTTAAATATAGACACCGGAAAAAACCAAAGTAGGGTAGGAGCCTGTTTAAAGTTGGATGAATATAGATATAGGCTACCAAACTCACACTGTTTCTTGTAGTATGCAAACTCACCCCGATATTCTGTTGCTACCCATTCAAGTTGACCGTCCTCATGCACTATAACATATTTTTCAAGTAAAGTATCTAAATCGTATTTTGATATATTAGGAATCTCTATAACATCAGCAACCTCATCCAAGACAAGAGTATAGTCACCTAACTTAGCAATATCGATAGTTTCTTCATCAAATTTCTTGAACAGAGAATGAGTTGTAACAATATTCTTCTGTTTAGATAACAAAGATTTAAGTGAAAACATTTTAGAGCCTTTACTTTCGGGTGTTCTGAAATCTAAAGAAGAACATTCAGATTTAATTCGTTCTGTTTCGCTGAGGAATGGAGTTACATACATAAATTTTTTATCTGTGTCTTTATATGAGTTGATGTAATTGATTAAGGCTTTGCTTTTTCCTTGACCGCAGAGAGCGTCAATAACCTTGATTTTACTCATAGAAATGTACCTCCAAATATGATGATGTAAATATGGTTGGAAACTAAGGCAAAAATACAAAAGTGCTAAAATGAAAAAAAGTTCCTTTATTTTCAAGGGTTTTTAAGGGTATCTCTTATAAATAATATATATAATAAGTGCTAAAATCACTCAAACATCCTTGTATCTAAAGGGTAAACTTACATTTTACAAGGTGCTAAAAATAAATTTCTTTCATTTCCTTCTCTTTAGATTAACATACAACCTTCAAGACTTACTATATTTTTAGACAAGAAAGAAAAATGTTTTTAACTTCTTATCTAACAAGAATAATATATCTTGGGT
>ERZ1034878.1116-NODE-1116-length-10430-cov-23.419277_pt1 | contig 10430 bp, 9 predicted proteins | sample MGYA00520593_ERZ1034878 | MGnify/ENA primary metagenome ERZ1034878 (study PRJEB33766, sample SAMN09781724) | gut metagenome | biome: gut microbiome | host: Homo sapiens | place: Madagascar | study: EMG produced TPA metagenomics assembly of the PRJNA485056 data...
AGTAAGTTCAACTAAAAAACAGTCAAACTCGCTACGCTCAAACAATGACTGTTTTCACCCCTCTGTGTAAACATTTGTTCCTACATCATACATTTGTGTAAAGCTTTTTGTTGTTTGTTTCACTAACAAGTTATTGTTCATTTCGCTATCGTGGGATTATTTTCTTCTTCTTGAAATCACTTGAAAAACATCAAAAAATTTGTTAGAATAATAATATATTTATGAAAGAAAGAGAGGAATTTAGTATGAAATTCAAAGAAAACAAGCTCATCGGGGGCTAAAACCCTCTCATAATCAAGGTTTTACCCTAATCGAAGCTTTTAATAATCTCGCCCTTTGGGGAGAGAAGAAATTTGTTAGTGAGCTAAAGCGAACTTATAAATTTCAGAGAGGGGCTAATAATATACTGGATTGCCACGCTAACGCTCGCAATGACGTGAAACGTCATACTGAGGACAACAGTCCGAAGTATCGCATGGTTGGTAATGATGTTGGGCTAGAAAGCCCAACATACAGTTGTAACAGTCACCCTGAATTTAATTCAGGGTCTATCAATGTTGATAAAAGATTGCGCAACAAGTGCGCAATGACAAGTGTTGGTGATATGAAAGAAAACAACTTTACCGATAAGGTCTACTCACTATTTACCACTCACCATTCACTTAAACGACCAGCCTTTACTTTTGCCGAAGGTGCTACGCACGTAGTCCATTGGAACAATTCTCGTAAAATAGCTTTTACATTGGCAGAGGTTTTAATCACTCTCGGCATTATCGGTGTAGTTGCAGCATTAACTATGCCGGCATTAATTCAACAACAGCACAAACTCGTTGTTGAAACTCGTTTAAAGAAATTCTACTCTGTAATAAATCAAGCTATTACTATGTCTGAGAGGGATAATGGTGATAAATTATACTGGACACCATCTGATTCTGATGATTTGTGGAATTCGTATTTAAAAAAATACATAAAATATGTAAAAGAAGAAGATTATTATTATGGCAGACCTAGAAAAGTCGTTTATTTCGCAGATGGTAGCTTAGCCGTTATAGATGTGTATTATGAGACAAATGAGGATGGTTCGATTAAAGAAAAAACAACTGGTGGGCATTTCTTGTTTTTCCCGTTTGCAAAAGATTTTAAACCGACTTTATCAGAAGAAGAATTTGCCAATTTGTATAGTAAAAAACTGTTTTCTTTTGGTTTTTGGCCTAATACAGATGGACCTAAATGGAAACAACACTATAATAAAGGAGTTGAGCCTTATAAAGTTCGTTGGGATGGTGATGCGGATAAATTAAAAGAAAAATGTTATGATGGCACGGAATTGCAATGGTGTACTGCAGTTATTCAGTATAATAACTGGAAAATTCCGAAAGATTATCCATATAGATTGTAATTATTTTACGCACAATTCGCAGCACATTTGGCAAGCACCGAAAACTTTTGCGGCGTGAAGATTTTTTCTAAAACATCTGTAATGCGGAAGGTTGAAAACTTCTTTAATCGGCATATCTTTGATGTTGCCGATTTTTTGTGACAAACAAGGGTAAACATCTCCCTGCGGATTAATCATCATGTTTGAATAAGGATACATACAAGGTTTATAAATCTCTGAAACAGGTTTTTCTGCCGGAGTGTTGAAAAATTCTTCAATTTTTTCAAGTGGATTTTTAGAATATTCAAACTTCGGTGAAAATCTTAATTTTACATTCGATTTCTTACTTAAACTTTCAAGTTCCTTGTAAACTTCTTTGAAATGCTCCATATCAAAATATTTTTGAATAGGGTAATTCGCATTAAATTCCGGTACAAAACTATCAAATAATACAGAATTTTGTTTTAAATTGTTGTTGCGTAAAAAAGAAATTGAAAGAAAATTAAATCTCTTTTCGTCGCACATTTTGTAAAGTTTTACCAAATCATCAAGATTATTTTCAAGTACAATTGTCTTGATATCAACCATCGGGCGTTTTTTTCGAGAATTCATGTTGTCAAAATTGTTCATGATTTTGTCCCAAATTCCGTCTTTGTTTCGGTTAATATTATGGTTTTCTCCATAACCGTCGAGAGAAACCGACAAAAGCATCATTTTACTTTTTATAAAAGCATCTATAATTTCGCCATTAATCAAAATTCCATTTGATACTACATTCAATTTGCCAAATGTTTTTTTAGAAGTTCTCATCAAAATGTCGACAAAATCTTTTCTGATAAGCGGTTCGCCACCGACAAGAGTTACAAAAGAATAAAACGGAATTTGGTCTATTATTTTGAACCATTCTTCAGTGGTTAGTTCGTCTTTTTTTCTGTCATCGCCAACGTAGCAATATGGACAATTCAAGTTGCAGCGATATGTTAATTCAAAAAAATATCTTAACGGCATAGGTGCTAACCCGCTTCTGTCGTTGTAAGCAGGTAGTGCATATAAGTTTCTTCCAATATCAAACAGGTTTGACAAATTCATTTTGAGATTAACCGCCTATCAAAATTAAACTAATCCAAATAACAAGAATACCGGAAATAATACCAACAATTGATTGGTGCCAATCGCCGTATTCTTTTGCCAGTGGTAGCAAGGTATCGAATGAAATATAAATCATAATCCCTGCAACGGCAGCCATTAAAGCTCCGATTAAAACCTGTGGTAGGAATAATCCGAAAATAAACATTCCGACTAAAGCTCCGATTGGTTCTGTAATTCCTGAAAGTGCTGCATATAACATTGCATATCGTTTTTTGCCTGTTACGTGATACATTGGTAAAGCTACTGCAATACCTTCAGGAATGTTGTGAATAGCAATAGCTAAGCCGACAGACAATCCAAGTGTAATATTTTGGGTTGTTGTAAAAAATGTTGCCATTCCTTCTGGAAAGTTGTGTACACAAATTGCGATTGCGGTAAAAATTCCGGCTCTTTTAATTCTATAATTTCTATGAGCAGGACCGTCTGGGTGTAAAACGTCTTCCGTATCAATGTGGTCTGGTAAAAAGTAATCGATTAAGATTGCGACAATCAAACCTGCCACAAAGCCTGCAAGTGTAAGCCATTCATGTGTATTTGGAAAATGTTGCGCCAAAAGTTTTCCGGCTTCCGGCAACATATCCATAAATGATACGAAAACCATTACGCCGGCAGAAAATCCTAAACCGACAGATAGTGCTTTTAAATTATCTTTTTTTACAATAAACGCAATACCTCCGCCGATTGCAGTAGATAAACCGGCAAATAAAGTTATAAGCATTGCTGGGGCAAAATTATTAGGTATAATCATCTTCATTAATTCCTTTCAAAATAATGATAACATAAAGGAAAAATATGTAAAAAACAAATAAAAATTGAATTGTTACGAAATGTAAATATAAATTTAAAATAGGCTTAAACCCTGTCATAATGCCTCTATGCTATGCTATGCTATGTGGCGCACTGTGTCAAACTTTTCCACGTTAATGTTTTTATAAAAGAGTAAGGGAAACGAAAAGAAAGGTTGGATTAAATGGCACTAAGTAAAATTTTAAGTAATGGTTTGAAATCTCTCTCATCAACAGAAAGATTTGGCAAAACAGTTGTAACTAAAACAAATGTTTTAAACAAAGAAGGGAAAGCAATTATTTCAAGAGTAAAAAGGACTTTCCCAGGACAAGCTGAATTTAGAAGTCAAGAGACATATTATCATCTTGGTGGAGATTTAAAAACAGGTGTAAAGAAAGAATTTGCTGCTTTGGAAAAAGATATTTTTGGTAAACCAAAATATATACAAGAAGCTACATACGTAAAATCTCCTTCCGCAAAAGACTGGCAAGATGTAGGAGCTAATAAGCATTATGACTGGGGGCAAGGTTATTACGCATAAATTTTAAGCAGTAAGAAAGATGAAAGGCTTGGGAAACTATATTTCTCAAGCCTTTCATTATGTGCTTGCATCTTATTGTTGTGACTATCTCGCCCCTTGTGGGAGAGAAGAAATTTCTTAGCGAATAATATGAGCTTAGAAATTTCAGAGAGGGGTAAAATTAATTACTGAAGTTTTTCTCAAATAAGTTATTATTCTTTTATAAGTGATAGTATGATTTTGGCAACGGAATAATTTGCCATCTGTTATACTATATCTCCACTCCTCTCATCATATCGACGAGAGTTTGAATGGTTGTATCCATACTAACAATATCGGAAGTTCTTTGTTGCAAGAACGCATTAATTTTTGGCATCATCTCAATTGCTGTATCAAGTCTAGGGTTAGTTCCGGGTTGATACATTCCAACGTCAATCAAATCTTTGTTTTCTCTATACAACGCCATAATTGTACGCATTTTACCGGCGGCTTCTTTGTGTTCAGGTGTAACAATAGATGACATCAACCTTGAAATACTTCCGAGAACGTCAATTGCCGGATAATGGTTCATTTCGGCAACTTTTCTTGACAAGAAAATGTGACCGTCAACGATACCACGCACAATATCTACAATCGGATCCGAAATGTCATCACCTTCCATTAATACTGTATAAAGAGCTGTTACAGAGCCTTTTGGGCTATTCCCTGCTCGCTCAAGAACTTTTTGTAGCCAAGAGAAAATTGATGGCGGATAACCTTTCATTGTCGGAGGTTCTCCTAGCGATAACCCAACTTCACGCCCTGCCATTGCACAACGTGTTACGGTATCAGTCATCAAGAAAACTTTTTTACCCTGATCTCTAAAGTATTCACAAACTGCGGTTGCAGTTAACAAAGCTTTTTGTCTAATCAATGGTGGTTGGTCGCCTGTTGAGCAAACAAGAACAGATTTTGCCATACCTTTTTCGCCAAGTGCATCTTCAACAAACTCTTTAACCTCACGCCCACGTTCTCCGATTAACGCAACTACGTTTACATCAGCATCAGAGTTTCTGGCAATCATACCGAGTAGCGTACTTTTACCAACTCCAGAGCCTGCAAATAATCCTAAACGTTGTCCGCAACCCATTGTCATGCAGCTATCAATTGCCCGAACTCCTGTTGAAAACACTTCTGTAATAATTGGTCTTTCAAAAGGTCCGGGTGGAGGTCCTTCTACCGGTCGCCATGTCGCTCCGGTTGTGTCAAGCGGTTTGCCGTCAATCGGTTCTCCCATCGGGTTAATCAATCTCCCTAAAAGGAAATCTCCAACTGGAATTGTGATAGGTCTACCGGTAGATGTAACAAGACTACCTTGCCCGATTCCTTCGCCATCATAGAGCAAAAGTAATTGAGCAACTTCACCTTTAAAAGCTTGAACTTCTGCCGGTTTTCGTCTGCCGTCTTTTGTTTCGATGTAGCATAAATCTCCAACTTTCAAGCCTGGAAGTTTTACTTCTACGGTCAAGCCCAACAATTTAGAAACCGTTCCTTTGAAACGATATAATTCGGTTTCTTCTAACTTGTTTATGATTTTATCTTTTAAGTCAGTCAGTCTGCTTGTATCTAATCCATCCATAAAATTATTATAATTGCGAATTATATTTTTTTCAATTTATTTACATATTAATTGAATTTTGTTTCCATTGATTTTTTTAATTTGTCTGTAATTTCCCTGTAGTCAATAGTTACAGGTGTTGGTTTTGACGTTTTTATTATTTTTAAAAATATTTTAGAATTTTTGGGTTTTTCACCATCAAGAAAATATTTTGAATTTGCAACATCATACCTTGCAGGAACTATTAAACCGCTTGTAGTAAATTTTTCACTACTTTCTTTCGAGGATAAATATTCAATAAGTTTTTGTGCTTCTTGCTTGTGTTGAGAAGATTTTGCAATTGCCCAACCTGATGCGTCAAGTTGTACAATACTCCCTTTTTCTCCGTTTGGAAATTGAACAATGTCCCAATCAAATTTAGCTTCTTCTCTCAATTTGGGAACCATCCATCTGCCGGAGATATACATTCCGATTTTTTGTTGTAAAAACATTTGAGCCATTGTAGCACTCGCACTTTCAGATTTTAAAGGAGCTACATGGTACTTTTTCCTTAAATCTGCATAAAAATTCAAACCGTCTTGAGAGCCTTTTTGTTTGATTTCAGAAGGCAAAATTCCGCCATCGTTGCTCATCAGATATGGAAGATAAAACAGCGGATCTTCTTCAAAGCTTATCCCAAAAACACCATTCCCAGTCAAATTTTGTGCAGTTTTTAAAAATTCTGAATAAGTCCAATTTGAATTTGGGTATTTTATGTGCTTTTTGTCAAACAAATCTTTGTTGTAAAAAACGACTAAATTTGAAACATCTCTTGGGATTGCGTATAATTTCCCGTTCCAAGATAATGCTTGCAAAGCTTGCTGGTAGTACTCATTTTGAGGAACTTGTAATTCTTCCAAAAGATTGGCGTTTGCGTATATTGGGAGATATAAGTTGTTTATAAAAATCACATCCGGTGCGGTGTTTGAAGCAAATAAAAGGTGAATTTTTTGAAAATAATTTTGAGGGATGTGCATAAAATTTACTTTTATATCCGGATTTGCTTTTTCAAAATCATTTAAAATCGGCTTTAGTATATCAATTTCAGATTTTGATCCCCAGCTTGCAAACTCAATTGTTGTATGATTATCTTTTTGTGAACACCCGCAAAGCAATGTTGATAATAATAAAATCGGAATAACTTTTTTTATAAACATCTCAAAATATTTTTCAAGACGACAAAACTCAATCTTCAACTTTTAGCCCTTTATATGTATTATTATAATTCGATTAGCACACCCATTTTGTTGTTATTAACTTCTACAAGAGATTTAAAATCGCCCGCTTTTACCATATAAACGTTAGCGTTATCGTGTCTTACTTGTATTGGGTTTGTAACATTTGAATTAAATCTTTTTAATACGAACACTTCGTCGTTAACTTTTCCGATTAATGCAGATTTCCCATCAAGGTTTACTATATAGAAACCTTTATTGTTATCAATGTTGTAACCAGATTTTACTATTAATCCGTTTAAGTATGAAGTTTTTGAATCATTACGCAATTTTGTAATCGGGTTTGTTAAAGGTTTTGTAACTGTTTGTTTTTGTTGTTTTGGAGTGTTTGTAGGTTTGATTTTTTTCGCAACCGGTTGAGGTGCAGTTTGAACTTGAGGTTGTTGTTTTGGTCTTTCAGCCTCTTGTTCTTTGTCAATAATTGAGAAAAACTCATCAACTGAAGACATAATATAGTCAGAGTTGTCATATTTAATTCTGTTTCTGTCAACATCTGCAACATCAAGGTTTGCATCTTTTAATCTTCTTGGGTTGGTGTGAAGAATAGAACTACCCAACTCTACGTTTTTCTGTTCATGCAGAGGTAGAGCATTCTCATATTTTTTAAATCTGCTCTTAATTTTATCTCTGCTTGTTGTGTCAAGAGAAGCTCTTTGAGTGTCAAAAGCTTTGAATTTAATAGATTTTTGGATTGCATCATCTTCACTTTCAACAATTTCAGGTTCAATTTCCACAGGGCGAACTTTTGAAACTTGAGAAACCATTTTTTCAAGTTCTTGTCGTTTTTTGTTCAATTTTCTAACAGGTTCAGCCGGAGTTTTGATGAATGTGTATGTTCCTTTGTTATTCGCACGAGGAACAGGTTTTGCTGACGCATCTAAGTATCTTTGGTATTTTTCTTGCCAAGACAACTCGTCATTATCTGTTATATTATTATATTTAAAGTTTTCTGTTTCAGCGTGATTTTGCGCAAGTTGCTCAACAAATGAAGCTTGAGTTTCTTTTGTTGCCGCTGCAATTGCGCCAAGTATTCTCAAAACAAACATTAATCCAAATAGTGATGCAATTGTTATTCCGATAGGTTTAATTGCTTTTTTTGCTTTGTGTTTAAGTGTTGCCAAAATTGAAGATTTTTCAACTTTAGGCATTTCGTTTATATCTTTTACTTCTAAGTCAGGAGTGTTGTTTGAGATATCAACCTGAGTGTTTTGAGTTGTTGTAAGCGTTTTTTCAGGAACTTGTTCAACAATTTTTTCTTGTTTAACTTCTTGAATTAATTCCGCTAATTGCGCACGTCTTGTTTGGCGGTCTTTATTTTCTTTTACAGATTGTGGATTAACTTCTGTTAAAGTAATTTTTGGCGCAGTTGATTGTTTTTTCACTCCTTTATTAGAATTACTTAGTTCTTTGTTAGGTGCTATAGTTGATTTTTGCGCAACAGGTGTAGAAGCCTTGTTAACAGTAACCTCTGTTTTTTGAATTTGTTTTGGTTCTGTTCTGCCTATATTATTTTTAACTGCATTTGCTTGCGCAATCAAAGTTTTGTATTCTTTTTGTTCTTCTGTTATAGGAGTACTTTTTTGTGCGCTTGTTTTAATATCAAGTGGTTTGGTTGTAATTAATGTAACTTTTGTGTAACCGCCATTTGTGTCATTAACGGTTTTTACATCAACATTTGATACCAAATCTCTAACGCCACTTAAATTAGATGCGCTATAGCCTGAACTTTGAACTTTTGGAATAAGAATTACATATTTGTTGTCAGATTTTTTTCTAACCATAACGTTGTCATTATAGCCATTTGACGTAAATAATGTAACATTAACGGAATTTGGAGATGATTTCTTCAAATCAAGTTGCACAAGATTGTTGTTGCTATTGGCAAATGTTCCTGCTACAGGTGCATTCGCAAGAGCAAGCAATAATGCTATACCTATTATTCTAGATTTTTTCACTGCCATTTTCTACCGTTAAAATTTTTCCCTTATATTATATAATACTTTGAGTGTTAAAAAATTGCCAATTTGTTAAAATTTTGTGCTTTTATGTTACAATTTATGAAGAAATTATAGCATAAATTATAGGAAATGTATCGTATGAAAAGCGGATTTACTGCAATTATTGGAAGACCAAATGTTGGAAAATCAACATTATTAAACCAAATATTAGGACAAAAGATAGTTATAGCAACAGACAAAGCACAAACTACAAGAAAAAGAATTAAAGGAATTTACACAACAGAAAAAGGTCAAATTGTTTTTATAGACACTCCGGGAGTGCATAAGCCATTAAATAAGTTGGGTGAATTTTTGTTAGAAGAATCCAAAATGGCAGTTCCAGATGCTGATTTAATCTTATTTTTAGTAGATGGTTCAGAGCCTGCAGGAAAAGGTGATAAATGGATTGCGCAAAATATTTTGCAAACGCAAATTCCGGTTGTTATTGTAATGAACAAAGTTGATAAACTAAAAAAAATAGAAAAAGTTGAAGAAAATTTATTAACTTATAAACTTTTGTTTGAAAAGAATTATCCAGTTGTAAAAATTTCCGCTAAAACTGGGCGAAATATTGATACGTTGATTAAGAATATATACAAATATCTTCCAGATGGCGATTTATTGTATCCGGAAGATGTTGTAACAGAAGAAACGATGCGAGATGTTACAGAAGAAGTAATCCGAGAAAAAATCTTGTTAAACACATCAGATGAAATTCCGCATTCTGTGGCAGTAAAAATCGAAAGTTATACTGAAAGCGATGACATTGATAGAATTTATGCCTCAATTTATTGTGAAACCAAAAGCCAAAAAGGTATTTTGATAGGTAAAGGTGGAAATCTTCTCAAAAAAATTGGAACAGAAGCTCGTATAGAGTTAGAAAAAATCGTTGAAAAGAAAATATTTTTGGGTTTGGAAGTCAAAATAGATAAAGATTGGCGTAAAAAACAAAAATCTTTGAAAAACTTTGGCTACGAAAACGAAAAATAATTATATATTTAATTTATAACCGCCACCATAGATTGTTTCAATGTATTTTTTGCCATCAGAAATTTTATCAATTTTACTTCTCAAATGTCTGATATGAACTCGGATTGTTTCAATATCGTCATCCGGAGAATATCCCCAAATGTCTTTCAATAACTGAGCAGAAGATACCATATTACCATGATTTTGGAATAAAAGGTTGAAAATTTCAAATTCAATCGGAGTTAATTTTGTTTGTTTTTCTCCGATTTTTACACTATAAAGTTCCGGTAATAATGTGACGTTTTCAAGGGTTAACAACTCTCTTGTAGATGCACTTGCCGGAATTTGGTGAGATCTTTTCAATAATGCCCTAACTCTAACTTGCAATTCTTCCATTTCAAATGGTTTTACCAAATAATCGTCTACTCCGATGTCAAAACCTTTTACTTTGTCATTGATTTGCGATAATGCAGTCAACATTAAAATTGGGATATACTGTGTTTCATCATTTTTTCTAATTCTTTGGGCGACAGTGTAACCGTCAACGTCTGGCATCATTACATCAAGAATTACGAGAGAAGGTCTTTCTTGTTTGCATAATGCAAAACCTTTCACTCCGTCATACGCCTGAACTACTTTGTATCCGCACAATTCAAGGTTAACTTTTATAAGCTCATTTATTGCTAAATCGTCATCAATTACCAAAATTTTATTCATATTTGAATTTTATATATAAAACAAAAAAAATACAACACATTTT